>Ga0207646_10000883_pt1 | contig 38704 bp, 43 predicted proteins | sample KBSK5502metaG_FD_184343 | JGI IMG/M metagenome (GOLD analysis project Ga0207646, IMG submission 184343) | Corn, switchgrass and miscanthus rhizosphere microbial communities from Kellogg Biological Station, Michigan, USA - KBS K5-50-2 metaG... | ecosystem: Host-associated > Plants > Roots >... | reverse complement strand
GCCGCCGCACGGGACGCGTTGTTCGGCGACACCTGGCCGGACGACCTCGACCGCGAGGCTGACCGCGGGCGCGAGGGCGGTCGTGGCGGTTGGCTGAACCTCGGGCTGTCGTTCCGGACGCGCCTGACGATCGCCCTCGTCGCCGCGTCGATCATCCCGCTGGCCGGCTTCGGGATCCTGCTCCTCATCGTCGATCCGGCGGCGGCCCAGGGCGCGACCATCGGTCGCTTCCTGCTGTTCATCCTCGTCGTCGCGGCGATCTCCGGGATCCTTCTCGCCTATCTCCTCGCCGCGGACCTGACGGCGCCCCTCCGGGCGATCGCCGCAGCGGTCGATCGCGCCTCGGCCGGCGACCTGTCGACGCCGATCGTCGTGCCGGGCGAGGACGAGCTGGCCCGGCTCGCCGACAGCCACAACCGCCTCGCCGCCGACCTCGAGCGGCGCAACCGCGAGCTCGGTCGGATCCTCCAGGCGATCCAGAGCGGCTCACCGCACGACAGCCCGGACTTCATCGCCGGCCGCGCAGCGAACGACGCCCGAACCGCGTTCGGGATGATCGACGCCTACGTCCTGCTGGTCGACCCCGACGACATCGCCGAGGAGGAGCGCATCCCCGGGGAATCGCTCCCGATCCGGGCCGTGCTCCGGGCGGGCAGCGAAGACCTCGGCGTCCTCGTCGGCCACCTCCCGGCGACACGCCTCTGGGAGCGAGCCGACCAGGACCTTCTCGAGCTCTACGCGAGCGAGGTGGCGGTCGCGATCCGGAACGCCCAGCTGTTCGCCCGGGTCGAGTCACAGAACAGCCAGCTCCTCGAGCTCGACGCCGCCAAGGACGACTTCCTCCGCGGCGTCAGCCACAATCTCCAGACGCCGTTGACGAGCATCCGGGCGTATGCCGACCAGCTCGGCCGGGACCGGCCGGATCGCCGGCTCGGGATCATCGCCGAGCAGACCGACCGCCTGTCCCGCATGGTCCGCCAGCTCCTGACCGTCACCCGGCTCGAGTCGGGGGCGCTCAAACCCCGCAGCGAGGTCGTCGCCCTGGCCCACCCGGTCCGCCGGGCCTGGGAGGCCCTCGCCGCTGCGGACGTCACGTTCACGGTCGACGACCGGTCGGGGGGCTGGCTGGCGGTCGCCGATGTCGATCAGCTCGACCAGGTCCTGTGGGCCCTCCTCGACAACGCGCTCAAGTACGGCAATCGGACACCGATCACGGTCGAGATCGCGCCCGACACCCAGTCGCGGCTCCGGCTGACGATCTGCGACCTCGGGGCGGGCGTTGCGGAAAGCGATCGGGCGCGACTCTTCCGGCGGTTCGAGCGGGGCGCGGATCGCTCTGCCGACGACGGCAGCGGGCTCGGCCTGTACGTCTCGCGGGAGCTGTGCCGGGCGATGGAGGGGGACCTCGTCCTCGAGCCGCACGTCGCGGGCCGGGGCGCCGCGTTCAGCATCTACCTCCCCGGCGAACCGCCCGAGGAGGCCTAGCCGGCGCCCGCGCCCGCGCCGAGAAACCGGCACCGCCGGGACAACGCCGCCCAGAGGGCACCGCCCGGACAGCGAAGAGCCGGCCCTTTGGGGACCGGCTCGTGATCGCGATGGGGACGCGGGGCTCGCAGCCCCGGAGACTCAGGCCGGGTTCTGGACCGCCGACGGCATCGGAGCGGACGGGGTGCGTGGAGCACGGTTCCAGATCAGTCCGCGAGGGTCACCCGCAATGATCGCGGCCGCGGCCGTCCCGAGGATCGGGCCGAGGGCCTCGGACACGCCGAGCATGTGGGCGACCATCGCCCCGGCATACCAGGTCGAGTAGAACCACAGGACGGCGGCGAGGGCGCGCTTCTTCATGTGGGGAGGATCGCCCGCCCCAGGGCAAGGCGCCATCGCCAGTTCGTACCGGGGCGGCATGACCCGCTCGGCGATGGGGGCGCCCGCGCACCGGGGGCAAGGTGGCCTGTAAGGTGCGATCTGCAAGATGCGATAGGACTTTCGTCCTGCTCGCGTCCTACCCGTTTCCCGCTCTCCGGGGGATCCTCTCGAGATGTTCATCCGTCACGGCCGTCCCCAAGGCGCCCGGACCCAGCGACCCGGCACCCGTCGGCGCGGCCAGGGCCTCGTCGAGTTCGCGCTGATCCTGCCGGTGATCATGTTGCTGATGCTGATCACGATCGACTTCGGCCGCGCGCTGTACGGCTGGGTCGTCCTCCAGAACTCGGCCCGGATTGCAGCCAACTTCGCCGGGCTGAACCCCGATGGCTGGCGCGGCGCCGGCAACCCGCTCGTCGTGTCGCGTTATGGCGTCGAGGTCCTGAACGACCTGACGGCGGCGAACTGCGATCACGCCAGCGCGGCCACGGTCCCGGCGCCCGTCTTCTCCGACGGCCCGGACATCGCCGATCCGGACGGCCCTCCCGACACCGCCTACGACGTCGGTGACAGCGTCAAGGTCTCCCTCGTCTGCACCTTCCACCCGATCACCCCGATCATCTCGGCGATCCTCGGCAACAACATCCAGCTCGGCGCGTCCTCGGAGTTCCGGATCCGGACGGGCGACGTCGTCGGGCTGGCCAACGCAACGGCCATCCCGCCACCGACACCGAGTGCGAGCGCGAGCGCCTCCGCGAGCGCCTCGGCGAGTGCGAGCGCGACCGCGAGCGCGAGCGCGACGCCGCCGCCCCCATGCGTCGTGACGGCTGTGATCAAGACGCCACCCGGCAACGGCAAGGTCGGTGTGCCCGACACGTTCGACGGGACGACCTCGACGGCGACCGGCTGCTCGATCGCGAGCTACACGTGGAGCTTCACCAGCGGGACCCCGTCGACCTCGACCAACGCGTCGGAGGCCGTCTCGTGGACGGCGAAAGGCACCTACGCCATCACGCTATTCGTCACGTCGGACACGGGCGTGAACAGCGCGACCGTGACGACGACGTGGAGAGTCAACTGATGCGCCGTCGCCGGGCCGGGCAGGGCCTTGTCGAGTTCGCCCTGCTCCTGCCGGTCCTCCTGCTGATCATCATGGGAATCATCGACTTCGGCCGGGCGATCTACGCCTTCAACAGCGTCTCGAACGCCGCCCGTGAAGGCGCCCGGACGGCCATCGTCGACCAGCGGACGCGGACGGCGACCGGTGCCTACCTCGCCGCCGAGGAGGCGGCAAACCAGGCAACGGCTCTCGGCCTGAGCCCGACCGATCCCGCCCAGGTCCTCGTCACGTTCCCCGACCCGGACAACAACTGCCCGACCGTCGCCATCGGCTGCCTCGTCAGCGTCCGCGTCCAATACCAGTTCACCGCGATCACGCCGATCATCGGCCGGATCATCGGCCCCTTCACGGTCGGTTCGACGACCGTCCTCCCGATCGAAGCGACCCAGTCCGGCAGCACACCCTAGGAGTGAAGAGCATGTCCAGAATTTCGGGCCGCGAGGGGCGGCGGGGCCAGACCCTGGTCCTGTTCGCAGGCGGCATCATCGCGTTCATCGGGATGGTCGGCCTGGTGATCGACGGCGGCAACGCCTTCGCCCAGCAGCGACGGACGCAGAACGGCGCGGACGCATCCGCCGAGGCCGGTGCCACCCAGCTCGCCCGCAAGGCACTCGGGGTCCCGCCGACTGCCAACGACGCGACCTGGGACCAGCGCGTGCTCGACGCCGTCAACGCGACTGCGGCCGCGAACGACCTCACGATCGTCGGGGCGTCCCAGTACACCGACGTCTCCGGGGTGGTCCTCGGTCCGGTCGGGACCGGCACGATCCCGGCCAACAGCGCCGGTGTCCAGGTCAACGGGAACCGCAACTTCCGGACCTACGTCGCGGGCGCCATCGGCCTGACGAACTTCACGGCCTCGGCCGGGGCGACGGCCGTCACCGGGTACCTGAAGTCGATCTCGCGGGGCAACCTCCTGCCGGTGACGTTCCCGATCCTCCTCACCCAGTGCGATACGGGCGGCGGCAGCAACCGCCTCGAGAACCCGACCTACGGGTCGCCCCCGACCCATGAGTGGCCGTACGGTCCGAACAACATGGTGGCGCTACCGTTCTGCTCGAACGGTCCGGGCAACGTCGGCTGGATCGACTGGACGCCGACCGCCGGCGGCGCATCGGAGCTGTCCGGCCAGATCATCACGCCATCGGGCCCGGCCGTCACCACGCCGAAGTGGTACTACATCACGGCCACCGGGACGGTCTCGTCGGCCGACGCCGCGATGGACACCTGGGAAGGCCGCGACATCGAGATCCCGATCTTCGACGTCGTCCCGGACGACCCGGCGACGCCAGTTGACGAGTCCCTCCTGGGAACCTGCGACACGACGCCGACGGGGACGCAGACCGCGCTGACCGATTGCCCGCCCGGGCACAACGGCGGCTCCGGCTCCAATCAGTGGTACTACCTCGTCACCTTCGGCGACTTCCACCTCGTCCATTCTTACATCCAGGGCATGCACCAGGCCGAGTGCAACGCGCCGCCGCCGGCGCTCGTCTCGACCGCGACCTTCAACGCCGGATCGATCACCGGCGGGGCACTGATCGACAACTGCCTGATCGGCTACTTCAACTCAGGCGTGATCGCCGGCCCAGGCGAAGTAACCGGGACACCGACCGATCCGCGATTCACCCAGCGGGGCGTGCAGCTGATCAAGTAAGGACGCCGGGCCTCGCGGCTCTCGCCCAATACGGAGCCGCGTTCCACCAGGGACGCGGCTCCTCGATTCCCGGCAGACGACGCCGGATGACGCAAGCCGCGGCAGGACCATCGGCCGGGCCGGACACCCCGCTCGGGCTATGCAGCCGCGCACCGATTCAAGGGATCGTGAAAGGCACGTCATCGAACCTTCGGTGACCTTCTCCTCACATCGGGGTTCCGAATGCTCACGATCCTGCGCAGCCCACGAGCGGCGCTCATCCGCCACTTCCGGAGCCGCAGCCGCGGCCAGAGCCTGGTGGAGTTCGCCCTGCTCCTGCCGATCTTCATGCTCTTCTTCGCGGCCGTCCTCGACCTCGGGCGGATCGCGAGCGCGCAGATCGCCGTCTCCAACGCCGCCCGTGAGGGCGTCTTCCAAGCGGCGCAGACGCCGACCGCCTTCGACTCCTCCAAGCCGTGTCCTGCCGACCCGACCGACAAGTCAAACCTCATCTGGTGCCGGATCAAGCTGGAGTCGAGCGGCGGCGTTGCGATCGCGGCGACCGACGTCAACGTGAGCTGCAGCCCGGTCGACTGCTCGACCGGCATCGGCAACACCGTCACGGTCCGCGTCACCGGTCACTTCCAGCTCTTCACCCCCCTGATGGCCGTCTTCTTCGGCGGCAACCAGAACATCGCCTTCACGACATCGGCGACCGCGAACCGGGAGACCCTGCCGGTCACCGGCCTGAGCACGCCGCCCCCGTCGGCGACCCCATCGCCCTCGCCTTCGCCGTCGCCGAGCTCGTCCGCTTCGGCCAGCCCGAGCCCGAGTCCGTCGCCGACGCCGCTGGTGTGCAACCTGCCGAGCGCCGGGTTCACGTACACCGCCAGTCCGGCCAACCACCAGTCGCCGGTGACGGTCAACGTCACGGATACCTCGACGTCGATCAACTGTGGAATCACCAGCTGGCTCTGGACCTGGGGCGACGGCACGACCACCCTCAGCCAGGTGCCCGGGCCGCACACCTACGTCGTGAAGAACCCCGACAAGTCGGGCGGCTACATCATCACCCTGAAGGTGACGAATGCCGCCGGATCGACGACCAGCGGCGGCGTCCTGGTCTCGGTGAAGTGATGACCATGCTTCACCGCTCCAAGGCCCGCAACGCCGACGGCCGGCGTGGCCAGGCGCTCGTCGAGTTCTCCCTCGCGCTCATCCCCTTCGTCCTGATCCTGCTCGGGATCTTCGACCTCGGGCGAGGGATTTACATGAACAACGGCGTGTCCGAGGCGGCACGCGAGATCGCCCGGGTCACCGCGGTCCATCCGTGCGACGCGGGCGGCTGCGCGCTCGGCAACAGCCCCGAGACGCTCGCCGTGATCGCGACCCAGAAGGGCCTGATCCCGGGGCTGGGCTCGGCTGCGAGCTCCGTCACGTTCGACTGCACAACCGTCGCGGATGTCGTCGTCCCGACGAGCGCCACGAACCCGTGCGACAGCGGCAACTACGTCCGCGTCACCGTCACGGTTCCGTTCGGCGTGATCACCCCCGTCCTGTCGATGGTCGCACCGTCGACGCTCGCCTCCACCGCCCACATCCAGGTCCCATGAGGTACGCCGCCATGCGCAGATTCGCTTCGGACGAGCGCCGCGACCGCGGCCAGATCCTCGTCGTGTTCGCCCTCGCCCTGACCGCCATCGTCGCGATGACCGGTCTCGTCCTCGACGGAGGCGCTGCCTTCGTCCAGCGCCGCGACATGCAGAACGTCGCCGACAACTCCGCGTTGTCGGCTGCGTACGCATACGGCATGGGGGGTGGGGTCTCGGGGGCCCTCGTCGCTGCCCGGAGCACCGCCGCGTCCAACGGCTACACCGACGGGTCCGGCGGGGTCAGCGTCAACATGCAAACGAACGCCGCCGGCGGGGCCGGACGGACCTTCGAAGTGACCGTGGACGCGCCGCACCGCAACAACTTCGCCGGAATCGTGGGAATGCCGACCTGGCAGATCTCGACGACCGCGATGACCAAGGCCGGCTGGCCGAACGCGGTGCGCGGCGCGATGCCGATCATCTTCAACCAGTCTGCCTTCGACGTGAACGGTGCGGGCATCGGCCACGAGGTGACCTACACCGAGCCGCCCCCGGGCTCGGCGGACGTCCCGATCGGCGCGAGTGAGTTCAACTGGACGATGTACTGCGACCAGTGCAACGGCGACTCGAACGTGATCTCCGACCTGATCGAATACGGCGGGCTGTCCACGACCACGAGCCTGGACGACAAGATCTCGCCGCTCAACGCCGGTTCTCACACCACCCTGTATTCGTCCTTGGCGCTGTACGGAATCGGCAGCGACTTCCCGGTCCCGATCGTGGACGACAACGGCAACATGGTCGGGTGGGCGATGTTTCACGTGACCGGGTCGAGCGGCGGCGGCACGAAGTACATCAGCGGCTACTTCGTCTCCCCGATCAACGCGAACAACTTCCTGATCGATGACTCGGCGCCGGCCGGTGGGCAATTCGGCGACTACCTGGTCAAGCTGATCAACTGATCGGCGCCGTGGGAACCACGGCCTCAGGGACCTGAACGAGACTCGGCCGCGGCGGATGCCGCGGCCGAGTCATGTCGGTCAGCGAATGCCGGTGTCGTAGGCGATCTGGACGATCTCGAACGTTCCGCCGACGGTCACGTCGACGACCTTGGCGGTGCCCATCAGGCCCGCCACCGGCTGCGGCTCCAGCCGGTAGTTGCCAGGCGGCATGACGACCCAGAACCGTCCCGTGCTGTCCGTCTCCAGCTGGGCGACGACAGTCCCGTGGTCGTCGCGGATGAGGATCTCGGCACCAGCGACCGGCCGGCCGTCGCAGGCAGAGTCGCCCGGCTTGACCACGGGACAGGTCGGACCCGCCAGCGCCTGACCGGCGATGCCGGGGCCGGCCGGAAGGTCGTCGAAACCGCTCGCCGTGGCCGCTCCGCCACCCGTGCCGGCCGGAACCGCCGGACCGCTCTCCTGCGCGAGGGCAACCGTGCCGTCCGACCCGACCGTGTACAGCCAGTCGTGCTTGCTCGTGCAGCCGGCCGGGCAATCGCCCCAGCCGATCTCGATCGCGACCTGGAAGCTGCCGTTGCCCAGGGCAACCGCCGAGTACCAACAGCACCCGCCGATCATGTTCGGATCCCGCGGGCCGATCCCCGCGAACCGGGCGTCCGAGGCGATCACGAGGGCTGCGGCCGCGTCCGGCGTCGTGATCGGCAGCGTGAGAGATGGAGCGGGCGAGGAGGGCGTGGACGGCGGGGCGGAGGGGCTCCCGATTGGAGCGGCCGGCGGCGTCGCGGCGGCCCCTGAGGCGCACGCGCTGACGATGACGAGAACGGTGGACAACAGGATCGCGGGAGCGAAGGGTCGGTTCATGGCCGTGCGACGATCATCGCACCGCCGCAGTTCCGAGATGCGAAGGGCGCGGGAGACCCGGACCGGGACGATCGAGGGATGGTTCCGCCGCGGGCCCCCATGGCCTACTCTCACGACATGGCTTCGAACCCGCCGAATGCCCCGACCGATCCCTTCGTCGATGGCGATGCATCCGCGCATCTCGAGGAGCTGATCACCGGCGCCCTGCCGGCCGTCGAGGCGCCTGCCGAGCTCGGAACGACGATCGACGTCGAGCTCGTCGGACCGCACCTCCGCCTGTCGGGCTCGATCGCCCTCGGCCGGTTCCGGCGACTGTCGGATCTCCTCAACCACCACGAGGGCCTGATTGCGCTCCGCAATGCGACGATCCTTCGTCGGAACGGCACGGCGACTCGGGTCACGACGCCGTGGATCTGGGTCAGCCCGGCCGAGGTGACCCTGATCGGCGAGGCAGGAAGCGCCGTGGCCGCGGATCCGTCGATCGAGCTGCGGGTTCCCAAGGAGCCGCACGACCTGGTCTTCGTCACCCCGGGCCACACGATCACGGGGACGGTCCACATCGTGACCGGTGGGCAGCTGGCGTCCTTCATCGAATCCAGCGACCCGCCCTTCCTCGCACTGACCGACGCGCGAACGCGGTCCCTGGCCGATCGCCGGATCATCGCCCGGTACGGCTTCGCCCTGCTCAATCGTCGCCACATCGTCGCCACCACCGAGCTCGCTCCCGAGATGATCCGCGGTCGCTCGGTGATCTGAGCCGCGGGCACTGGGCGGCCGCGGGCGCGTCCACCTGCCTGGACCCCGGGGCCGTCAGCGACCCCGCGGCCACACGAGCCCGGCCGGCTCGTCGGGCGTGCCGACGGTCGGTCGGTCGTCCCAGTCGTCGCGGGCCGGGGCGAAGACGTCCACGAGGACGGCTCCCCCCGGACCGGTCACGACCGAATGGGGCGTGCCGCCCAGGATCCGCCACGTCCCGCCGGGACCGAGCACCCGCTCTTCGTCGTCGATCCGGAACGTGACCTCGCCCTCGATCACGAGGCCGCACTGCTCGTTCGGGTGGCGATGCTCGGGGACGACCGAGTCGGGCGAGAGCTCGACGACCGCGAGTGTCAGTCGCTCGCCCTGGACCCGCCGCCCGACGACGCCGTCCCAGATCTGGAGGGGAAGGAGCTCGGCGAGATCGACCAGGTTCGACATTCGGTCCTCCGGCGGGTCGGCAGATCCGGCCGTTGGCCGGCTCGAGCCAGCCTACCCGACCGGCCGACCCGAACGCCGATGTCGACCGCCGGGAACTCGGCGGGAAGGACCCCTGCGCAGGTTGCAACGCCGATGACACGCCGATGAGAGGCCTCGGGCCGGACCGCGCCGTAGCATGAAACCGGGCTCGAGGGTCCCGGCCCACCCTCGCCCGGATGCCCTTCTGCGGGCCGGTTCAACGGAGGTGCCGACCCCATGCCGACGTCGGTCCGACGTGCCCTCGCCCTATTCGGCGCCGCGGCGATCGCGGGCTGCCTTCTCGTCGCCGCGCCTGCGGCGATCGCGGGTGAGAGCCAGACCTATCTCGTCCTCTACAAGGGACTCGCCGTGCCCAGCGACGCCGCGGCCAGGATCCAGGCCGCCGGTGGAACCCTGGTGGCTCGCTACGACGCGATCGGCGTCGCCGTTGCCCGTTCGGGGAGCTCCACGTTCCGATCGACCATTCGGGCCGACGGCCGGGTGAGCGAGGCGGCGCTGACCTCGAAGGTCGTCGTCCGGGTGGATGGCGCCGTCGACAACACGGCCGACGCGACACCGAACATCCCGGCGACGGACTCCGACAGCCTGTCGGGCCTGCAATGGGACATGGTCCAGATCCATACGCCGGAGGCGCACGCGATCACTGGCGGTAGCCCGTCGGTGGTCGTCGCCGACCTCGACACGGGCCTCGACTTCACCCATCCGGACCTCGCACCGAACTATGACGCGGCCGACAGCGCCGACTGCTCGAGTGGGACGGCGACGCCGCTCCTGCCCGGCAACGACCAGTTCGGCCACGGCACGCACACCGCCGGGACGATCGCCGCGGCGGCCAACGGCATCGGGATCGTCGGGGTCGCCCCGAACGTGAAGATCGCCGGCATCAAGACGAGCAACGACAGCGGCTTCTTCTTCCCCGAGATGGTCGTATGTGCGTTCATGTGGGCCGGGACCCACGGGATCGACGTGACGAACAACAGCTACTTCGCCGATCCGTGGCTCTTCAACTGCAAGAACGACTCCGAGCAGCGGGCGATCTTCGCGGCCGAGCAGCGCGCGATCAAGTTCGCGATATCGAAGGGCACCGCGGTCGTGGCCGCCGAAGGCAACTTCGAGGACGACCTCGCCCACGTGACCCAGGACGTGATCAGCCCGGACACCGGTCCCGGCACGGTTCGCGACATCAGCAACGCGTGCGCGATCGTTCCGGTCGAGGTTCCTGGCGTCATCGGTGTGACGGCCAACGGCAACCTCGGCATCAAGTCCTTCTACTCGAACTACGGCGTCGGGGTGACCCAGGTCGTGGCGCCCGGCGGCGACTCGATCCTCCAGCGCACCGCGGCGGCACCGAACGGCCGCGTGCTCTCGACCTATCCGTCGTATCTGCCTTGCGCCCGCAAGGTCGTCGACCCGAGCGGCGCAACCTATTGCTACCTCCAGGGCACCTCGATGGCGTCGCCTCACGTGACGGGCTTGGTGGCCTTGATCGAGAGCGCCTTCCCCGGGATCTCGGTGGGCGCCGCGACCGCTCGACTGACATCCACGGCCGACCCGATGGCCTGCCCCGACATCTCGCTGTACGCCCCGTTCCCCTCGACGTCGAACGGCTCGCCGCAGGTCTGCCAGGGCTCGACCGGCTACAACTCGTTCAACGGCCACGGCCAGGTCAACGCGCTGAGCGCCGTCTCGCCGTAGGTCCAAAGCCTCCCATCAGGGGGGACGGCCTCCGCGACGAACGTCGCGGAGGCCTTTTCCATGACGCCTGGCGCCGCGACGCCCATTGATCCGCAGATTCGCACCCGCCGGGGGGTTGACAAGGCCGCGTCGATGCCTATAGTTCGGTCGACCGACCGATATCGGTCACACGACCGATCGGCGACGACGAAGGATGGTGTGACGTGGGATACGAGATCGAGGGACGGCTGCTGGAGGTCTGCACCTGCAACGTCCTGTGCCCGTGCTGGGTCGGCGAAGACCCGGACTACAAGACGTGCGACACGACCATCGCCTGGGGGATCGAGAAGGGCGCGATCGAGGGGGTCGACGTCAGCGGTCTGACGCTGGCGGTGTCGGCGCACATCCCCGGGAACATCCTCACTCCGAAGTCCTGGAAGGCCGTCGTCTTCGTCGACGAGCGAGCGACCGCCGAGCAGGAAGGCGTCATGCTCAAGCTGTTCACCGGGCAGCTCGGTGGAGCGGTCGCGGACCTCGCCGGCCTGATTGGCGAAGTCGTCGCAGTGGAGCGCTCACCGATCGAATTCAGCGTTCAGGGCGGCAAGGGGCGGCTGACGATCGGCAAGATCGTCGATGCCGACATGGCGCCGTTCGTCGGCGCGACCGGCAACCCGACGACGCTCGCCGAGACCGTCTTCAGCACCGTCCCCGGGTCGCCCGTCTATGCGAGCAAGGCCAGCCAGTACACACGTGACGGCAGCGGCCACGGCATCCCGAGCGTCGACCTCCAGGGCCACAACGCCCTCCAGGGTCACTTCCGGTTCGCCGCGTAGCCCCGATCACGCGCGGAGGAGCGACCGATGTTCAGCCCCGCCCACCTTCGCGTCCCGCGTCGCGACCAGGCGATCCTCGGCGGTCTCCTGGTCGCCCTCGCGGTCTCCGCATGGCTCGCCCTCTGGATCTGGGGCGCATCGCCGTACGGGCGTTACCTCCATCACGAGGGCGGCGTCGGGCCGCTGCCGCTCGAAGCCTTCCTGTTCGCGGCGGGCTGGGTGCTGATGATCATCGCGATGATGCTCCCGAGCAGCGTGCCCCTCGTGATGACGTTCGGCGCGCTGGTCCGCCGCCGGCGGCGGCCCGGCCGGCTCGTGGTGCTGCTGCTCGCGGGCTACCTCGCGGTCTGGGGCGCGTTCGGGCTCGCTGCCTGGATCCTCGACCGGGGGATCCACGCCGCCGTCGACGCGCTGCCCTGGCTCGCGGCGCATCCCCAGCTCATCCTCGGGAGCACGCTGCTCGCGGCGGGCCTTTGGCAGTTCAGCCCGCTCCGCGATCGCTGCCTCGACGAATGCCGCAGCCCGCTCGGCTTCGTGTTGAACCGGTGGCGTGGCGTCTCCGAGCGACGCGAGGCGTTCGCGATGGGGATCGCCCACGGGGCGTTCTGCGTCGGCTGCTGCTGGTCGCTGATGCTCGTGATGTTCGGCGTCGGGCTGGCCAACGTGGCTGCGATGCTCCTGCTCGGTGGGCTCACCGCCGTCGAGAAGAACCTGCCGTGGGGCCGTCGCCTGACCCACCCCCTCGGCCTGATCCTCATCCTCGTCGCGGTCTACTCGGTCGCTGCGTGACGCGAGCGTCGTATCCTCGACCGATCGTGGATGGCACCGCGGCGGAACCCAGCACCCGCGCCGAACGCCGGGACCGGGCGACCGCCGCCACCCGCGTGTCGATCCTCGATGCGGCGCGGGCCCGTCTCCTATCGGACGGCTATGCCAACCTCTCGACCCGCGCCGTGGCCGAGGCGGCGGAGGTCCCGCTCAGCCAGATCCACTACCACTTCGGCAGCAAGCAGCAGCTGATCCTTTCGCTCCTCGAGGCCGAGAACGCCCGACTCCTCGAGCGGCAGCGGGCGATGTTCGGCGGACCCGAGCCGCTCTGGCAACAGTGGGATCGCGCCTGCGATTTCCTCGACGAGGACATCGAGTCGGGGTACGTTCGCGTCCTCCAGGAGATGATCGCGGCCGGCTGGTCCGACGAGGATGTCGCCGTCCACGTCCGCGAGTACGTCGCCGGCTGGCTCGCCCTCCTGTCCGACGTCGCCGAGCGGGAGGGGCACCGCCTCGGCGGCCTCGGACCGTTCACGCCGATGGAGGCGGCGACGCTCATGGGTCTGCCCTTCTACGGCGTCGAGTCGATGGTCCTGCTCGGCTTCTCCGCGGACCAGGTGCCCGGTCGCTCGGCCCTGCGGAAGGTCGGGACGATCATCCGGGCGATCGAGGAAGGTCGGACGTGAGCCGGCTGGCCGAGCGTCGCGTGGCGCCCGAGCCTCCGCCCCCGCCCGTCCGTCGGGAGCAGTCACGAGCTCGCTACCCGGACGAGACGGGCGTGATCGTCCGGGACGGGATCCACGTGGCGTGGGAGCGCTACGGCGACGGCTCGCCGACGATCCTGCTGATGCCGACCTGGTCGATCATCCACTCCCGACACTGGAAGGGCCAGATCCCCTACCTCGCCCGGCACTTCCGAGTGGTCACGTTCGACGGCCGGGGCAATGGGCGCTCCGACCGCCCGACGACCGTCGCGGCCTACAACGGCGCCGAGTTCGCGGCCGACGCCGTCGCGGTGCTCGACGCGACAAAGACCGATCGGGCGATCGTCGCGGGCCTGTCGATGGGCGCCGGCTATGCGCTCGAGACGGCCGTCGCGTACCCGGAGCGGGTCTCGGGGCTCGTGTTCGTCGGCCCGTCGGTCGGGCTCAGCGATCCGATCCCGGGGCGCCATGCCGTCGCCTTCGACGAGACTCCACCGGCCTGGCATGGCTGGTACCTCTACAGCGCCGCGGCCTGGCGGCGCGACTGGGCAGCCTTCGCCGAGTTCTTCTTCGGGCAGGTGTTCAACGAGCCGCACTCGACCAAGCAGATCGAGGACGCGGTCGAGTGGGCACTCGACACGGACCCGGAGACGATCATCACGGCCGAGGACGCTGCCTACCTTCCTGCCCTCGAGCCGGCGATCGGAACCGGGTCGATTTCGCCCGAGCCGGCGGCCCTCGGCTACGCCGGGCGGGTTCGCTGCCCATCGCTCGTCATCCATGGCGACGCCGACGCGATCACGGACGTCAGCGGCGGTCGCCGACTCGCCGCAGCCATCGGTGCCCGGCTCGTCATCCTGCGCGGGTCCGGGCACAACCCGCTGGGTCGGGAGCCCGTCAAGGTCAACCTCGCCCTGCGGGCGTTCGTCGACCAGATCGGGCGGGACCTCCAGTGAGCTCCGGTCGAGCCCGCCTCCCGGACGAGACGGGTCGCCTCGCGGCGCCTGACGGCGTCGGCATCGCGTTCGAAGTCTTCGGAACGGGCGACCCGACGATCGTGTTCCTACCCTCGGCGCCGATCATCCACTCCCGGCAATGGAAGGGACAGGTGCCGTACCTGAGTCGGCACCACCGGGTCGTGACGTACGACGGCCGCGGCAACGGCGTTTCGGACCGGCCGACCGAGCCGGACGCCTTCAGCGACGATTCCTACGTCGCCGATCTGGCGACGGTCATCGACGGGACCGCTACCGATCGAGCTGTCCTGGTCGGCCTCTGCACGGACGGCGTGTGGCGCGCCATTCGCTACGCGGTCGCGAACCCGGATCGCGTCCTCGGCATCGTCGCCTTCGCCGTGGGCGTTCCGCGCCTCACCCCGTCACATCCCCACTACGTCGCGTCTGGCGCGACCTTCGATGACGAGCTGCCCGAGTACGAGGGCTGGAGCAAGCTGAATCGCCACTACTGGCAGCAGGACTATCCGGACTTCGCGCGGTTCTTCTTCGAGGAGATCACGTCGGAGCCGCACTCGACCAAGGCGATCGAGGATGCCGTCGAGTGGGCCGTCGAAGGGTCCGTGGAATCGATGATCGCCGAGGCGCAGGTCGAGTTCCCCTTCGACCGCGACGCGGTCGAGGCGATCTGCCGGTCCGTGCGCTGTCCGATGCTCCTGGTCCACGGCACCGAGGACACCTGCCAGCCGATTGCTCGCGCCCGCCGGCTCGCGGAGATCACCGGGGCGCCGCTTGTCGAGGTCGAGGGCGCCGACCACATGATCCCGGGCCGCCATCCGGTCCTCGCCAACCTGCTCATCCGGGACTTCGTCCGGTCCCTCACGGAGGTCGCGGTCCCATGAACGCGCCGTCAACCACCCGGACCTGGACCCGCTCGCTCGCTCGCAAGCGGCGCGCGCTGTACATCTCGTCGCCGATCGGGCTGGGCCACGCCCAGCGCGACGTCTCGATCGCCGCCGAGCTCCGGAAGCTCCATCCCGACCTCGAGATCGACTGGCTCGCCCAGCATCCGGTGACGGCCGTGCTCGAGGCCCACGGAGAAACCATTCACCCGATGAGCGCGGAGCTCGCGAGCGAATCGGCCCACATCACGGCGGAATCGTCCGAGCACGACCTGAACGCGTTCCAGGCGATCCGGCGGATGGACGAGATCCTCGTCGCGAACTTCATGGTCTTCCACGACGTCGTCGAGAGCGGCGAGTACGACCTCGTGATCGGCGACGAGGCGTGGGACGTCGACTACTTCCTCCACGAGAACCCCGAGCTGAAGCACACGGCGTTCGCCTGGATGACGGACTTCGTCGGCTGGCTGCCGATGCCGGCCGGTGGCGAGCGCGAGGCGTTCCTCACCGCCGACTACAACGCCGAGATGATCGAGCACGTCGAGCGCTTCCCACGCATCCGCGACCGGGCGATCTTCGTGGGCGAGCCCGACGACATCGTCCCCGACGACTTCGGGCCGGGCCTGCCGTCGATCCGGGAGTGGACCGAGCGCCACTACGCGTTCAGCGGCTACGTGACGGGGTTCGACCCGTCGCCGCTCATCGAGCGTCGCGAGGAGCTGCGCCACGAGCTCGGCTTCCAGCCGGACGAGCGGGTCGTGATCGTCGCCGTCGGCGGCTCTGGTGTCGGCGAGGCGCTCCTGCGCCGGGTGATCGCGAGCTATCCCGACGCGGCGCGACGGGTCAACGGCCTGCGGATGATCGCGGTCGCGGGCCCGCGGATCGATCCGGCCGTGCTCGGTGCGCCGCCCGAGGTCGAGGTCCGGCCGTTCGTCCCCGATCTGTTCCGGCACCTCGCCGCGTGCGACCTCGCCGTCGTCCAGGGCGGCCTGACGACGACGATGGAGCTCGCAGCCGCGCGTCGCCCGTTCCTTTACTTCCCGCTCCGGAACCACTTCGAGCAGAACCGCCACGTCCGTCATCGACTTGAGCGCTACGGGGCCGGGCGACGCATGGACTACGACGCGTCGCCGCCGGAGGTCATCGCCGAGGCGATCGCGGCCGAGATCGCCCGTCCGGTCGACTACCGCCCCGTGGAATCGGACGGCGCGGCCCGCGCGGCCGCCCTGATCGCGCCCCTGATCTGACCCATCGCCGAACCCGGGCGACCCGGATCTGAACGACAACGGCCGGCGTCGCATCGACGACGCCGGCCCGATTCGAGGGGACGACCCGTCAGGCGGCCGGCCCGCCCGAGTTGACGCTGCCGACGGCCGTGCCACAGCCGACGCCCTGGATCCAGACGTTCTGCACGCCATCGATGTCGGGCGCGATGTCGGTCTGGGACACGATGATCAGCGCCCGGAAGGACTCGTCGTTCGCGTCACCAGCCCGGTAGAAGTCCGCGTGAATGACGACCGTCGACGGATTCGTCGTCGCCGACTTCAGGGCCTCGGTCGGCGCGCCGGTGCACTTGAAGGTGGTGCTGCGCGCGAGGCTGTCGGTATCCCAGCGGACGCCCTGGCCGGCCAGGCAGCCGGTCAGCGGGCCCTGCGCGACATCCTCGAGACAGCTGAAGCCGCCCGATCCGTGACCGACTCCGGTGGTCGGGTCGAAGACGCCGCCGCCCGAGAGGGACGCGACGCCCGTGCGAAAGCCGCCGATGTCGGCGGCACGGAAGCCGAAGCCGGTCTTGCCCGATGCAGCGGCGACGGGCCCCGCGATGGAGGCTGCTGCGATGGCCGCCAGCGCGACGGCGACCAGCCATGTTGTTCGGTTCACTCTTCGTTTCTCCTGGCGATTGGCTTCCGCTTCGCGCCGACTGCGGGAAAGACGTCGGTCACCGGGGAAGATCCAGCCAAGGCCATACGCCGGCGGCGCTCCGGGCAGTTTTCGGGGACGAAGGATCGGAGCCCGGATCAGGCCGGGACTCAGCGCTTGGCGATCAGTCCGGCAGCTCGAGCCCGCCCAGGAGCTTCCGAAGCAGGCCCTCGAGCGTCTCGATCTCCGTCGGCTCGAGGCGCTCCAGGAGCTGGCGATCGCTGGCCGAGTTGGCGGCGACCGCGGCGTCCACGACGGCAAGGCCTTCGTCGGTGAGCTCGATGATCACGCCGCGGCGGTCGTTCGGGTCGTCCAGGCGCCGCACGAACCCGCGCCGCTCGAGACGATCGATCCGGCTGGTGACCCCCGCCGACGACAGCATCAGCCCCTTGGCGAGGCGCGTCGGGGAGAGCTGATGTGGGGGGCCGGCGATGCGCAATGCGCTCAGCGCGCCGACCTCTCCCCGGTTCAGGCCGAAGCGGCTGAAGACCTCCTCCTGTCGGCGGGCTAGGTGCGGTCCGATCCGGCTCAGCCGGGCCGTCACCTGGAGCGCTCCCACCTGGAGGTCGGGCCGGGCTTCGTCCCAGCCCACGAGCAGGCGATCGGTCGGGTCATCCGTCATTTGTCCATTGTAGCGCCGGAAAGGATCTGTACATTGGTATCTCTCTCGCGAGATACTTAGCAGATAGCGTGACACAACGCAATCGGGAGGGGTGGAATGAACGCAAACGACGAGGCCGCCGATGCCCCGCGGCCTGGCCCGGCGACCGACCCGGAACTGGATCCGACGACGGATGCGAGCCTGCTGCGCCAGATGATCGGGGGGTCGGAGGACGCGCTGGCAAGCCTCTACGACCGGCATCATCCGGTGGTGTTCGCCGCCGCCCTCCGGGTCACGCGCGATCGGTTGGTGGCCGCGGAGGTCGTGCAGGAGACGTTCCTCGCCCTGTGGAACCGGGCGGAGCTCTACGACGCGTCCCGGGGGCGACTGCCCACCTGGTTGACGACGATCGCCCGGAACCGGGCCGTCGATCATCTCCGCTCGGCCGGCCGTCGCGACCGAGCCAGCACCTTCTCATCGTTCGGCCGCGACGACGCCGACGACCAATCCGTCGCGGAATGGCTCACGAGCTCGGGGGCGCTGATCGGCGCCGCCGGGGCGGATCCGGTCCCGGAAGCCGCCCTGACCGGCAAGGAGACCCGCGCCTCGATCGAGCGGGCCCTCGCCACGCTGGCACCGCAGGAGCGCGCCGTGATCGTGCTCGCGTACGACGCGGGTCTGTCGCAGTCGGAGATCGCCGCCCACCTGGGCTGGCCGATCGGCACCGTGAAGACCCGGACGAGGCGGGCGCTCATGAGCCTCCGGAGTCGGCTCGAGGGGCGGGCGGTCGGCGGCGAGCGGGCCGCGCCCGCGTCGTCCCCGACGGCCGTCCCACCCTGGCGTCCCACGATCACCGCGGGCAGTCCAGGTGCGACGTGCTCGCCCTGCCCGTGATCGCCATCGCCGGGCCACCGAGCGGACCCGGGACCACGGGTGAGATCGCCAACGCCCTTCAGAACCTGCCATTGACTCCATCGGCCGGCAGGCGCACCCTGCCCGTCTGGATCTGAAGAGCTCGATGCCTCCCGCATCCATGGCTCTCGCCTGGGGGGCCGTGCGCTAGTTCGTCCTCTTCTCCAGAGTCAGGCGCGTGTCGTCCGTCTCGATCGACGCGCCTGCCCTCGCGCATCGTCCTGCGCGGGTGGGATGTGGAGGGATGATCACCGTGGAATCTGCCCAGAGCCGTGTCGTGGTGCCCACCGAGCGGCCGATGACTGCCAGCCCTCACGTGATCAGCCGTCGAGCCGCGATCGGCGGCGGGCTGCTCGGACTCGGCGGCCTGTTGCTCTCACCCGCGCAGCTCCTGGCCAGGAGCTCGGCGGTCGGCGATTCCTTCGTCGTCCTGCTGAAGGGTCGCTACGGGCCCGTCGTCGATGGGCCGAACCTCGGCCTCTCATCAGTCGACGTGAACGACGGGTCGTATTCGACCGTCGGGATCTATCCCGTGAGCGGAACACCAGGCCACACCAATCCGAATCAGACGATCGGCCGCTTCTTCGTCCAGTTCGCCGGCGATCTGTGTGCCTACCACGTCCCCGGAGGCTCCTTCGCGATGCGCTTCACCGGGAGCGATGCGTCGTTCGTGGACGACGGGGCGGGCGGCCAGTTCCTCGAGGGGACGTTCGAGCTGGACGTCATCGAGGCGACCGGGATCTATCGCTCCTTCGTCGGTGGCCACAACCACATGGTGGACAAGCTGCACTTCCTCGCACCCGGGGACGGCTCGGGTGGGTTCGAGGAGTACTGCTTCTGCTTTGTCAGTCGGTCCTGACGCGCCAGCGGCGCCGTGATTTCGTCCGAGGCGTGACGATCTGAGGTCCGCCAACATCGGCCGTTCGTCCTTGGCGCCATCATCGCTCGGCGGTAGCGGAGCTGTATTCAGGCTGCGCGGCTGGCTCCGAGGCCCGACCTAGCCCCTCGGGCCGAACAACGGAGCGTACCCTGCCGGGATGAGTGCGCGGTTCGTCGGCCGTCAGAAGGAGCTCGATGCGCTCGAGACGCTGACACGGCGTTCGAATCACGATCGAGCGCCTGGCGCCGCGCTTGTGGCGGGAGAGCCAGGCAGCGGCAAGACGCGTCTTCTGGCAGAGATCATCGCCCATGCCCGGATTCCGAGAATCGTCCGCGTCGCCGGATTCGAGCCGAACCAGTCAGTCCCGCTGGCCGCGGTAGGCGAGCTTCTCCGCGAGCTGTCGACGGTTCCGGTCCACGGAGCGAGCCTGGAAGGGCTCGCGTTCGGGGGCCGCAATCGGCAAGCTCGGGAGCCGCTGCGGATCTTCGAGGCGGCGCACCGAGCGATGGCGTCGTTCGGTCCGCTGCTGGTCGCCGTCGACGACCTCCAATGGGTCGACGATCAGTCTCTCGGACTGATCCATTACCTCCTTCGTGCCGCCGAGGCGTCTCGTCAGCCGTTGACGGTGATCGCGGTCAGCCGCCCGTCGTCCCCATCGTCCGCATACCGGGCGACCGTCGAGGACCGCATCCCCGCCGAGCGCCGCGTCGTGATCGATTTGGGACCCCTGCCGCTCGCGGACGGACTGTCGCTCGCCCGGGCGATCGATCGAGGCCTCGATGAGGTCACGGCCATCGAGTTGTGGCGTCGCTCCGGAGGTTCGCCCTTCTGGTTGGAGGCGCTTGCCAGGAGCAGCGGCGACGTCGATCCGTCGCGACTCATCGCGAAGCGGCTCGAAGCCCTGGGCAGCGAAGCGGGGGCGCTGCTCGCTGCGCTGGCCATCGGGGCACGTCCCTTCCTCGTCGACGAGATCGCCGAGCTCCTCCACTGGAACGTCGATCAGGTCCGCCATGCCGCCCGAGAGCTCGTCGCCCACGGCCTTGGCGTCGAGATCAGCGGGACGGTCCGCCTCGCCCACGACCTGATCCGCGAGGCAGCGACCGAAAGCCTTCCGGCGTCCGCCCGCCATCGGCTGCACAGTCGCCTCGCGGAGTGGATCGAGACCGCGGCTGGCGACGATTTGAGGGTGTTGCGTGAGGCGCTCGACCATCGCATGGCCGCCGGTCTACCGACGGCCGCGCTGGCGGCGCGCCTGCTCGCGGCACCTGGGCGCCGCCTCCTGACCGGAGACGATCTGCGCCTTCTTGCCTCCATCAGCGACGCCCTCGACCCGGGTGCGGCCGGGCGCATCGGCCTCGATCGGGCAATCGCGGAGCTCGCTGCCACCATCGGCGAGCAGGAGTTAGCGCTCGAGCGCTGGGCGCTCGTGAGCCAGAACACCACGGATGCGATCGAGCGGCAGCACGCCGAGATCGAAGCGGCTCGTGCGGCCTACGTCCTCCGCCGCCCGAGCGAAGCGCACCAGCATCTTGATCGCGCCCGCGACGCGTCGCCGGCGCCACTGGAGGTCGCCGTCCGCCTCGACGCGTTGCTGGCCGACGTCGAGCTCTGGCTGGATCACGAGACGGTCTCCGGAAGCCGGACGGCCGCTCGGGCACTGGCCTCCGCGGACAAGCTGGCGGCCGAGGCCGGCGGCCTCGATCGGCTCTCGCCGGATGGCCGTCGAGCCTACCTCGTGGCACTCGAGGCCGCATGCGATGGGGCGATGCAGGAAGCCCGGGCCGACGACGTCATCCGATTAAGCGGAACCGTGGTGCGTGTCGCGGAAGGCCTCGACGAGGAGTCGCAGGTCGCTGCGCTCGCTCGTGCCGGCTTCACCCTTAGAACGTTCGGATTGGTCCGGGAATCGGCGGCGCAGTTCCAGCGGGCGTGGGACCTTGCGCGGCGCCTCGTGCTTCCGACGCTGATGATCGAGGCCGGGCGCGGCACGGCGCGAGGACTCCGCGATATGGGCCGTCTCGCCGAGGCCCGCGCCATTGCGGCGGAGACCTGCCAGCTCGAGGTTCGCGTCGCGAACGCACCCCGACGTTGGGGGAACGCTGCCTCGGTCCTCCATGCGATCGAGCTCTCGCTCGGCGACCCGGCGGCCGCCATTCGGGCACTCCACCGCGATGCGGAATCCGAGCCCGACCCGCATTACCTCATCGCGATTCACGAGACCATTGCCGCCTGGCACGCGCGATACGGCGGGGCACGGGCGGCGACCAATGTCGAGTCGGAGCTCGCAGCGGCACGGGGCGCCTCAACTCTCGCCCGCTGCCCGCGGTGTGGCGCCGAACTGTCGATCCTTTCTGCCGAGCTTCTCGCCCGCATCGGCCGCGTCGAGGCTGCGCGACGCGAGCTGGCTACATGGGACGTGCAGTCGAATGGCGGCTATCTCCAACGTGATCTGTCGCGGATGCGCGCGATGGCAGCCATCGCCAGCGCCGAGGGCGACGATCTCGCCGCGGTCTCGATCCTGGACTCGTACGCCGAGGCCCTCGAGCCCCTTGGCCTGCTCGAGGATCTCCTGTGGGTGCGCCTCGATCTGGGCCGGGCCCTCGTCCGAATCGATCGCGAGCGAGCCGTCGCGGCATTCACGGCCGCGGCGGACCTGGCAGAACGGATGGGCGCGCTGAGCCAGGGTCGTCTGGCTTCGCAGGCCCTGCGACGTCTCGGCGTCCGTGCGTGGCGTCGCGGCCCAGCGAGCGACGGGGACGGGTTCGACACGCTCAGCGATCGTGAACGCGAGATCGCCCGCCTCGTATCCGGCGGCGGGAGCAACCGCGAGCTTGCCGAGGCGTTACTTGTCTCGCCCAAGACCGTTGAGCGGCACATCACGAACATCCTCGCCAAGCTCGGGTTGCGGAACCGGACCGAGCTGGCCTCCCTGGTTCGTTCGAACGCGGTACGGGGTTTCCCCGATGAATGAGGGCCCCGGCGTCACCTAGCCTCGCGCTGCGACCGACTGAGGTTGCCCTGTCAGCGAGGAGGACTCCCGCGTGGCCATCTCGATGCTCGTCGCCGGTTCGCAGTCCGTGGAGCCGATCGTGGGACCCGAGGTCGCGGAGCGTCTCGCACGCCTCGGTGTCACCCGCGTCTCGCTCCTGACGGACAGCGCTGGCGTCGGCATCGTGCTGGAGGGCTGGGCGTTCAACGCAGCCGACATCGATGAAGTGGTCCGGGCCATGTTCCCGGAAGGTGGCGCCGGCGTCCGGATCTTCCACGAGATCGAGCACGTGGCGGTGTCCGCGGCGCCGGGGGAAGGGAGAACGTGATGGAACGGACAAGCATGGACGCGAGCGGCGACCGGCTCAGCAGAGGTAACCGCGCTCTCAGGCGCTGGTTCCTCCCGGCGTTCGCGGCGACAATCCTGGTCATGACGGCGTATGGCGCGACCGCCATTGCGGCCGGTGAAGCCTCGGTGCTGCCGCCCAACTGGCATATCCACGACGGGCAGACCGCTCTCGGCTCGCAGCACAAGGGAATCGGGTTCTTTCCCAGGATCCTGGGAATCACGGCCCAGCAATACCTGCAGGACCCGGCGCGCTGCCCGAACGCCACAGACAAGGCGTTCCTGCCGAGCTTCGGCCAGAGCTCGAGCGACCTCCTCCGAGCCGGCGAGTGCGAGACGAGCACCGTGATCATCCATCTGCGGACCGTCCCTCTCGGGACGGCGGGTCCTGACGGCTGGTCCTCGCTCACGGCCGCGAGCGAGCCTGGGTTCGTGACGTACTACCTCGTAACGCCGAAGTAGCCGGCAGAGGCGATCGCGGATGCGGTCGTGGTCGTCGACCGCCGACGTGACGGATGAGGCCGGGAGTGGCGATCACCGCTCCCGGCGCCCTCGAGCTGCCCGATGGGACCGCCGATGCGACCCTCGTAGGGGCTACCAGCAGGTCAGCGACCCGAGGAAAGAGGCACGGAGCGCCTCCCTTCCCGCCGCGCGCGCCTTACTTGAGGATGTGGAAGAGCGTGCGCTTCGCGTCCACTCAGCCAGCGGGCTCCTCCGTCTCGTAGTAGGTCTTGAACCCCTTCGTCACGATCATGGGTGCCACCGGCGAAAAATTCGTGCGACTGCTCAATATTTCAGCCACGTGGATGCCCAGTCGGTCGTGCCGCCGGTGGCGGAGTCGCGGCGACGTCTCGCTTGAGCGCCGCGATCACGGAGGTTGATTGACATGACGGAGCCGGACAATCTCGCCGTGGAGCTGTGGCGACGCCAGCACAAAGCCGAAGACGCGCTGGTCCACGGCGACGTGGGACCTCGTCTCGCGATGTGGTCCCGCAGGGCGCCGGTGACCCTGTTCGCAGCGCTTGGTCCCTCGAAGAGCGGCTGGGCCGAGCTCGAGCCGATGTTCCGGGCCGTGGCGTCGCGGTTGTCGCGGGGACGGGACCTGTCGTACGAGCTGATCGCTTTCGATTCGGCTGGCGACATCGCATGGACGGTTGGCGTGTCCCGCTTCACCGTCAGCATCGATGGCGGACCGCCAAGCCGACGGACGCTCCGACTTACCCACCTCTACCGCCGCGAGGCTGGGGAGTGGAAAGTCGTCCATGAGCACAGCGACTTCCAGCCGCCGGACCACGAGACGCCAACGCCGGTGATCAGCTGAGCGGGGCACCGAGGCTCCCGAGGGGACCCTCGCATACGAGTCCGGGATGGCCCGCAGCCGGCGGTAGGTTCTCTTCGATCGGTTCGAGGTCGAGGTGGCTGCGGTCTGATCGTATCGCGCTCGTTGATCGGCGCTGACATCGGTCAGCGGCAGAGCAGCTGTTTCGCACGTTTCCCGCGTGACGCGCAGCGCGCTCCCGGCGTTACAGGCCCAGGTGCAGACGCACGGCCTCGTCGATCTCGAGCATGGTCGCGTTCGGGACGACGCCTAACTGGTCACCGACGCGCTCCACGGAGATCGATCGGATCTGCTCAGCCTGTGCCTTGGAGTCGCGATCGAGCCCTGTCTGCGCGGCCGAAAGCAGAACCTGGAAGGGATAGACGCGGTCGATGTTCGATGTCACGGGAAGCACCGTGATCACGCCGCGACCGAGTCGCCCCGCCGTCGCATTGGCGGCGTCGTTGCTGACGATCACCGCGGGCCGGCGCTTGTTTGCCTCGGATCCTCGGACGGGATCGAGATCGACAGCATGGATGTCGCCGCGGCGCATCACGACTTGAGTCCGTCGCCACTCGCCGATTCCCAGACGCTGCCGTCGTCCTGAGCGGCCCATTCCGCCCACGCCGCTTCGTACGTCCCACCCAGTTCAGCCGTGCGCAACAGCCGAACCGCTCGATGGACCGCGGCCGATCGAGATTCGAGACCCTGCTCCCTGGCGTAGTCGTCAAGGAATTCGACATCCTCGCCGGGGAGGCTCACACTGACCTTCATACTGCGATACTACCAGCAGTCGGGCCAAGGTAGCAAGATGGGTGGTTTCTCACCGCGTGCGGTGACGCGATCCATTCGGCGGCTGGTAGGCTGCCTGGTCGATGCGCATTCTGATTTCGTCGTGAGGCCCTGCATGATCGGCTCGGTCTCTCCACGTCGGGATCGTCCTTCGGGTACGTCAATCGGAGGATCCGTTGGTTCATGCCGTTGTCGGCGTACTCAGCGGCGCGCGGCTTGACGGCCGCGTGGTCGATGCGAGCCACCCGGACTACGACCGTCTCCGTCGCGTCTACAACGCCGTTATCGAGCGTCGACCAGAAGCGATCGTGCAGGCCGCGACCGCGAGCGATGTCCAGAAGATCGTGAGGATCGCTGCCGATACCGGGCTGCCTCTGGCGGTTCGGTGCGGCGGCCACAGCTTCGCCGGCTTGGGCACCTGCGACGACGGAATCGTCTGCGATCTGTCGCAGCTGAACGCCGTCGTGGTCGATCCGCGGACGAAGACGGTTGATGTCGGCGGAGGCGCTCTGCTCGGCGACGTCGACGCAGCGGGTGAGCGGTACGGCCTGGTGACACCGGCCGGAGTCGTGTCGCATACAGGCGTCGGCGGCCTGACGCTTGGCGGCGGGATGGGCTATCTCAGCCGCCGTTTCGGGCTAACCATCGACAGCCTCATCGAAGTCGAGCTGATCACGGCGGACGGCCGCCGTTCGCGGGTCGACGCAGATCTCGAGCCCGAGCTGTTCTGGGCGATCAGGGGCGGCGGCGGCAACTTCGGCGTCGTGACCAGGTTCAAATTCCGCATGCACGAGCTGGGTCCGGTATCGATCAGGCGCTGGACCCATCCTTCTGCCGCCACGGCCGAGACACTGGCGCGATACCGCGATGCGGCAGCCAACGCGCCGCGGGAGCTCACCGCCGCCTTCATCGCCTCGAAGGACGAGCTGCTGGTCCGGGCCATCTCGACGGGTTCGATGGTCGGCGGGGACTCGGGAGTCGAACGCTTCGCGTTCCCGCGAGGCGTCCAGGATCCGAGGATGGACATGACGTTCGTGGAACTTCAGCGCGCGAGCGACGAGCTCCTGCCTTGGGGTCGGCGGTACTACTCCAAGGGCGGATTCCTTGCCGACATGGACGATCGCGTCATCGACGTCATCGCGAACTCGCTCGAGGAGATGCCGATCCCCGGACTGGAGGTCTACTGCCTCCAGCTAGGCGGCGCCGTTTGCGATCTCGACGAGGACGCAACGGCGTATTCCGGCAGGGCAGGCGCGTTCTATTGGATCTCCCAGGGAGTCTGGGACAGTCCGGACGACGACGAGCTCGCCATTGCATGGTGTCGCCGCACGGCCCGACGGCTCGGCGACCTCTCGATGACGACCAACTACGTCAACGAGCAGGCCGACACGGGCATCGCGCAGAGCGCCTACGGCAGGTCGAAGTACGCCCGCCTGGCCCAGCTCAAGGGCCGGTATGACCCGATGAACGTGTTCCGCCTGAACCAGAACATCGAACCGATGCCGGCGTAGCGGTGCCGGGCCTTCCCTTGGATCCTTCGGGGCCGGGCAGCAAGAGCTGCTGTCTGCAAACAGCTTCTATACTGGCGCTCCGGCCGACATAGCTCAGCGGTAGAGCAGCTGTTTCGTAAACAGCAGGTCCTCGGTTCAAATCCGAGTGTCGGCTCCACTCACGCTTTCCGCACATTTGCGGACAGATCAAAGCCGACACGTGATGGTTGGTCCTACCCGGCAGCCACGAACCGACCTGGCGTCGTCGCGATGAACCGTCGGAAGTGCCGTGACAGGTGCGCCTGGTCGTAGAAGCCGACCTCCGCCGCGACCTCCGCCAGGGGCTCGCCGTCGAGGATCCGGGCGCGGGCAGCCTCGAGCCGACGGCCCAGGACGTAGGCGTGGGGCGCGATCCCGAACGTCGCCGAGAAGGACCGTGCCAGCTGCGTCGGTGAGGCGCCGAGGTCCGCCGCCGCGTCGGCGATCGTGATCGGCTCGAACAGACGGCTGTCGAGGTAGGCCCGGAGTTGCTCGGCGAGCTCGTCGGTTGGTCGTCCAGTGCCGCCGCCGTCAGCGGCGCCCAACGCTAAGCGGATGCGCTCGGCGATGAACGCGAGTCGTGTCTCAGCCTCGAGCGCGTCGTCGGCACAGATGAGGGCATCGTGGAGAGCCGCCACCCGCGATCGAAGGCCGGCGGCGTGGAGGATCGGGTCATCGACCGCGGCGCCGATCAGCGCCTCATCAATGACGCTCGTCTCCAGGTAGAGGACGCGCTTCGCGAAGCCGCGTGCGTCGGCTGCCCGGCCGTCATGGACGATGTGGGGCGGCAGGATTGACACCATGGACGTCTCGGCGCCACCGGCACGTCGTTCGAGGTCGTACCGGATCGCCCCGTCGTCCACGATGAACAGCGTCCAAACGTCGTGCGTGTGCTTCGGGTAGGCGTGGTCGGTGAAGCGCGCATGGAAGACCTCGCGGATCCCGGCGATGCCGGGGTTCCAGGCGCGGATCTGCGGAGCGCTGACCTGTGCGACCACGGCAGGATCGTACAAGACCCGCCGGCATCTCCGACTCTAGCGTCCGAACATGGACCAGTGGCTCGCCCTCGTCGCCTTCTCGATCGTGAGCACAGGCTCGCCGGGCCCGAACAACGTCCTCCTCTGGGCGTCCGGCGCGGCATTCGGGTTCAGGTCGACGATGCCGCACATCGCCGGGACGGCGCTCGGGATCGGGGCCCTGGCGCTGATCGCGGCCGCGGGGCTCGCGGCGATCGTGAGCGCCATGCCGACGCTGGCGGTCGTGATGAAGATCGCGGCGTCGGCGTACCTGCTCTACCTCGCCTGGCAGGTCGCGGGCGCCCACGCGCTCGAGCGCGGCGAGCTCGCGCGCCCCATGAGCGTCGTCCAGGCCGCGGCGTTCCAGGCGATCAACCCGAAGGGCTGGATCTTCGCTCTTGGAGCGATCGCGGCGTTCCGGCCGGCGAACCTGCCGGTTGTCCCCGGCAGCCTACTCGCGGCCGCGACGATGACGGCGATCGTGATCCCGACGGCCGCGCTATGGGCCGCCGCGGGCGGCTGGCTGGGTCGCGTGCTCGACGGCGAGCGCAGTCGGCGGGTCGTCAGTCTCGGGCTCGCGGCGCTGCTCGCCGGGTCCGTTGTGGCGATCTGGCGTTGAGCCGTTCGACGTCAGTCATTCCCGGTCGGCACCGCTGTCGCTGACTCGACCATCACCACGACAGTGCGCCCCCGGGCATGCGGCCGGTGCACGATGCCACGCGGGATCGTCACCCCCTGACCGGGACCGAGCAAGAACGGCGCGCGCCCCTCTACCTCGAGCTCAAGCCTGCCCTCGAGGACGAGAAAGAACTCATCCTCGTGCTCATGCTTGTGCCAATCGACGAGCCGACCCTCGATGACCGCGAGACGGACGACACAGTCATTCACAGTCGTGAGCGTCTGGTTGAACCACGGGTCGTGCGCAGCGCCTTCGGCGGCCAGATCGATGTGTGTTAGCTGACCGTACTTGTCGTCGTCGCGGATGTCATAGCTCTGCATCGGATCCCCTGTCTTGCCCGTGAGACTGGTCATTCCTCGATTGCGCCACCGATTTGCCGCAAGTGTTTGCGGAACGTGTACGAAGAATCGTTGGCGCGGCGGGACAGGTACTGATCGAACGATGTCTGCGCACGCAGCGTGTCGCCCGCCGCGATCCGTGACGCTTGGTCGCGTTCGACCTCCCAGATTGCGCGGGCGGCGTCGAGCACCTCATCGAGGCGGTCCGAAGGGACGAAGGCGACACCGTCATCGTCGGCGAACACGATGTCCTCACTCGTGATGACGTGTTCGCCGAAGCGTGCGCTCGCGAGCGCTTCGGGCTCCTGCGGATCGAGTCGCAGCGGTCCGGCAGGGTGGGTTCCATAGCTGAAGAGCGGGACGCCGATCTCGCGCAGCTCGGGTGTGTCGCGGTGCACTCCCCAGACCACGAGTGCCGCGATGCCGGCCGCCTGTGCCTCGAGTACGGTCAAGTCGCCGACGCATGCCTCGTCCGTTCGGCCCGCGTTGTCCACAACGAGCACATCGCCCGCCCGCGCCGCACCGAAGGCCTCGAGGAAGACGTCGACGCTGCCGTAATGGCGGGCAGGGAGCGCGCGCCCGGCGACCCTCGAACCGGCCACGACGGGCGCAATACCAGGTGGTGCCAGGCGTAGCGGCACGCCGCGTCGTAGACATCCGTCGGCGATGAGCGGTGTCGAAAGCTCCAGCTGACTCATGTCAACGATCTGATATGAACCCACCGCGTCATCCTTGCGCGGATTCGGAGGCGCTTCGGCTCGCGAGCAGGGCAGCCGCCGCAGCTTTCGCTTGACGTGCCGCGGCCGGATCCCGCCGAGACCCACCAACGGCGTATGCACCGTCGACGAGCAGCACCACCTGCGCGGCCAGGTCGATGTCTTCCGCGCCCGCCTCGACGAGGAGCTGGTGAACGAGTGCCTCCCGAGCGCGCAGATGCGCCAGCGCGGCCTCACGAACAGGATGGCCCGGGCGGTTGATCTCGAGCGATGCGTTGATGAACGCGCATCCACCCTTCGTTTTCGTGCGGAGGGCGTTCTCGATCACATCGAACAGGGCCAGGATCGCCAGCTCGCCGGTCTCCTCGGAGCGGCGCCTCGCGTTCGTCTCGAGGCTCAGCAGTGCGCGTCGGCTGCGATCGCTAAGTGCTTCGGCGACGAGCCGATCCTTGGAGCCGAAGTGCTGGTACAGGGTCCGTTTCGTTACCCCCGCCTGCGCTGCGATCGCATCCACTCCGGTGGCCGTGATGCCGCGCTCAGATGTCAGCTCACTCGTCGCACTGAGGAGCGCGTCGTGTGCATTTAGCCGGTCGTTCATGGCCGCTAGTATACATACCGATCAGTAGACCGTCGTCCGGCTTTGCGCGTTGCGCGTCGGCCTGGGCCTCGTCCCCGTGGAGCTCGAGTCGAGCGCTCCGTGCCAGAGCCAGACTTGCGCGTCGTCGAGTTGGTGGTAAGGTTCGTGTCCAATCGCGTATACCGATCGGTATGTATACTTCCGACAATTGCGGACGACGCCGCTTCGAGGAGGCCCCAGTCCATCCATGAAAGCTCTCATTAGCTCTGACAGGGTTCCCGCTCCCGCCGGCCCGTATTCGCCCGGGCTACGGGTGGGTGAGTGGATCTTCCTGTCGGGCCAAGGCGGCTTCGATACAACCACGGGCAAGGTGGTCAGCGACGATCTCGCGGAGCAGACCGAGCAGACCTTCAACAACATCGAGACCGTGCTCGAGGCTGCCGGAGCATCGCTCGACGACGTCATTTCGTGCCTTGTTCACCTCGTTGACCTGGCGGACTTCCCCGCCTTCAACGCCGTCTACGAGCAGAAGTTCACGGGAGTGAAGCCGGTACGGACGACGGTGCGCGCGGACCTCGTTGCCGGCCTGCTCGTCGAGATCACCGTGATCGCTCGAGCACTCTAGCGCCTGCCCAGTCTTGACATCTGAACCGCAACAAAGGACTCGTGCATGCCTCTCGTAAAGGTGAATCTGCTCAAGGGCCGCTCGACCGAGGAGAAGGACTCGATCGCCGCCTCGATTCAGAAACCTCTCGTCAGCACCCTCGAAGTGTCCGATGCCAACCGGTATCAGCTGTTCAACGAGTACGACGCTGAGAGCTTCCTTCATACCAGCGGGTATCTCGGCCTGACCTACACCGACCAGTTGCTGATCATCGAGATCACGATTCGGGAGGGTGATGACGATGACCACAAGAAATCGTTGCTCGCCGAGATCAATCGCGATCTGGTCGCGGCCGGCGTGGTGGCTGAGGACCTGTTCGTCCTGATCACCGAAATCGGCGACGCCAATGTCTCGTTCGGCAAGGGGCTCGCCCAGCGGGCTACGACCTCGCGGCCGGAGTCACGGTCCTAGCCAGTAGGGAGCCCGAATGAACTTCAACAACATTCTCGTGGGCCCGAATTTCTGGATCGCGACGCTGGAGGACCCGGACGGCAACTACTTCCAGCTCACGACACCCTACGACCCTTCGATGATCGGCGGCGACAACGCGGCCTAACCCGGCTGTCGTCGCGGCGTGGCATCGCTCAGCCGGCCGAGAACTTGCCGCCGACTTGAATGGTCCCGACGCCCGCCAACGGAAACAGCACCACACGGTCGCGACCCTGCTGACCCCGATCCCAGCGCATCTCTCCTCGGAAGGAAGTCCCTCATGAACGCGATTACCAGCCTGATCGTGGCCGAGCACCAGCTCGAGCTCCAGCGCGAGGCCGAGACCGAGCGCCTGGCGAACGAGGCGCGCGAGACCGGTGGCGGCCCCCGCCGCGGTCCCGTCCAGCGTCTCGTCGGCCGGTCCGCTCGCGGCCTCATCCGGGCGCTCGCGGCACTCGCCGCCCGCGTTGATCCGATTGAGGTCGGCCGCTAGTCGACCCCCAGCGACCGGAAGGGCCGGCTCAGCCTTTTCCGAGGTCCTGCGGACGACGCCCTTGAAGAGATCCCGGTGATCGCTCGAGGCTCCTAACGAGCATCGGCCTCTCAGGCCCGCCGGCTCCGATTCGGTCCTCTTGACCGTTCAGAGCCTGCCCACTGCATCTCAACCGCAAGAAAGGACTCGTACATGCCTCTCGTGAAGGTGAATCTGCTCAAGGGCCGCTCGACCGAGGAAAAGGATTCGATCGCAACCTCAATTCAGACAGCTCTCGTCAGCACCCTCGGAGTGCCCGAGGAAGACCGGTATCAGCTGTTCAACGAGTACAACAGGGAGAGCTTCCGTCATACCAGCGGGTATCTCGGTATGACCTACACGGACCAGTTGCTGATCATCGAGATCACCTTCCTGGTTGGGCGTGACGATGAGCAGAAGAAGGCGTTGCTCGCCGCGATCAACCGCAACCTGGTCGCGGCCGGCGTGGTCGGTCCCGACGACGTGTTCGCCCTGATCACAGAGATCGGCCGCGCCAATGTCTCCTTCGGCAAGGGGCTCGCGCAGCGGGCTCCGAGCTCACGGTCCGCCGGCTGAACGCAGTAGTTGGCGAGCAGTTGATGCACGCGGCGGCAGGTCCCGGCGTCGCGAACGCCCGCCCCAGCCTCGGCTCCACGATCGGACTCCACGACACGATCTGGGTCGGCGCGATCATGTTCTTCATTCCGGCGATCGTTCTCCTCCTGTCGCCGGTGCGGGCCCTGCGGGTCGTGCCAGCCCAGGTCGACGATGAACACGCTGCCGCGCCCGCCTGATGGCCGCTCCCGTATGAACAGTCGAGTCTCTCAAATCATCGCGGGTTGGCGCACCGGGCTCCCTCGGCCCGTGCTCATCCTGCAAGCCGGAAACGCCCTCAACTATTTCGGGTACGGGCTCATCCTTCCATTTGAGATCATCTACCTGCACCAGCTCCGTGGCTTCTCCACGTCGACAGCCGGACTGGTGCTCGCGGCGACCATGGGGACGGCCGCCATCGTCACGCTGCCGACGGGCGCGCTGCTCGACCGCTACTCCGCCAAAGCGATCGTCGTCGCAGGAAGCCTGGCGAGCGCCCTGGGCTACGCCGGGTTTGCCTACGTGGACGTTCCGTGGCAGGCCGTTGCCTGCTCGGTTGTCAGCGGAGCCGGGATCGGCCTGGCAGGGACGGCCAACCGAGTCCTGATCACCACGTTGGTCGAGCGCGAGCAGCGAGCGGCCTCGTTCGCGCTTGCCCGCGTCGCGGGCAACTTCGGTCTCGGCCTCGGCGCGACCGTCGCCGGCTTCATCGTCGCAGCGGCACAGCAACTCAGCTCGTTCCAGGCCCTCTATGTCTTCGACGGCATCACGTACGCCGGGTTCGCGCTGGTCGTGCTCGCTGCGGTGCCGATCCCGCCAGCCGCGCCCATCGCCGCGACAGACACGAACGGATCCGGCTTTCGCGCGGTCGCCCGAGATCGGCTCTTCCTCACGGTGATCGCCGCCAACATCGTGCTCTTGGTCGTCGGCCACACGTTCTTCTCGAACATCCTGGCGCCATTTGCTGCCGCTCACACATCGGTTGGCCCCGCCGCGCTCGGGCTCATCTTTCTCGTCAATACCTCCTTCGTGGTCATCGCGCAGATCCCGGCAGTGCGTGTCGTGGCCCGCATGCGACGGACGCACGCGTTCGCGGCCGCAAGCGCGCTCTTTGCGGTCAGCCTGCTCGGGGTGTTGCCAGCAACGCTGATCCCGTCGGAGCTCGCGGCGACCGGTCTCCTGGCCGCCGTGGCGATCGTCTTCGCCATCGGCGAGTGCTTCCACATCGTCGTGCTCGGGCCGCTGGTCGCGGACATGGCGCCCGCCCACCTGCTCGGCCGCTATCTGTCTGTCTTCGGCCTGAGCTTCAGCATCTCGCTGGCCATCGGCCCGGCGGTCGGTGGCCTGCTCCTGCAGACCTCGCCGGACGCGGTCTGGTGGGGTGGCGCGATGGCCGCGGTGTTGGCTGGAGCCGTGCTCCTCCGACTCGGCGGCCGCATTCCCGACCCGCTCCGAGAAGCGCAGGTACGTCTGGCGTCGGCGCCAGAGGCCCGGTGAGGACCTGCCAAGAGAAAGTCATGGGGTGGTGCGCCGGATCAGCAGGCCGCTTGCCCTTGCGTGCGTCGGTCGGCGGACCGCAGTGATCGGGGCAACTGCCGTCGAATTGAGTTCGGATGCCAACCGGCAAGCCTGAGTCCCGTCGCCTGACTCTGGATCAAGAGATCATCGTCCGATCCTCGATGCCCTCGCGTACGATTGGGTGCGACCATCGCGAACACCTCGGAGGCTGGGCCAGCAGGACCTTCGCCATGCCAGAATCGAAGACCTGCTAACTGAGCGGCCTACGCTCGCGATTCCACGCTTGGGCCACAACGCTTAGGCCCATCTAGTTCGTAAACAGCAGGTCCTCGGTTCAAATCCGAGTGTCGGCTCCACTCCCCCGTTTCGTGCTCAGGAAGAGCATCTGTCTGGAGTTAGCACGGTCCTCGCGGGCCGCCTCGGCCGCTCGAAGACCTGCTAACTGGCGAAGACCTGCTAACTCGACGACTTCGTCGAGGCCTCGTGCACGAATCCGGGTGCCAGGGCTCGGGTCTCGCGTGTGGTGGGCACGTGAAAGACCTGCTATCCGCAGTCAGCTGGTCACCTTGGCTTGGCGACTACTCTGCCGGGACGTTCGCTGAGCGGAGATCGCGAACGCGCCGCGATACTGCGACCGTCGAGATCGCGGCGAGCACGATGACGATCGCGCCGTAGCCGTAGGCTGTCGGGGCAAGGCCGATGACGGTTACCGCGGCGCCACCCAGGACCGTTGGAATACTGAAGGACAGATAGACCGCGACGTAGATCGCCGCGACCAAGGCGCCCCGCCGTTCGGGTGCCACCAGGGGTGCGGTTGCCCGAACGTATGCGGAGAAGCCAGCACCGAGTCCGACGCCTGCGACGATGCTCCCGCCGTAGAGCAGCGCGACTGACGACAGGAACTGGCCGATCAGGGTGATCGACACACCCACGATCACCAGCGCTGATCCGCGCACCAGGAGCCGGTTCGGTTCGCCGGAGCGAACCACCAAGGCGGACACTGCGCCGGTACCTGCCAGGGCGAAAATGACGACGCCTCCCGCCGCCCGGCTGTCCGTGGCGAGCAGCTGCGAGGCGAGCGACGGACCGAGCGACAGGTACAAGCCCGCGAGAGCCCACATGCCGATGACCGCGGGAAGGCCGGCAAGGAAGATCGGACGCGCAGCGGCAGGCACATCCACCGTTGGTCGCATCGACGCGATCCAGCCGGGCCGCCGGAGGACGGGATCGGGAATCGCCGAGATGACCAGGAGGCCCACCGCGTAGGCAGCCGCGAGCACCCAGAACACGAAGTGCAGTGGGTCAGGTCCGTACTCGACGAGGGCACCTCCGAGAAGCGCGCCCGCGCCCAGGCCGAGGAGTGGTGCGGCCCCTGCGACGAGGCTGCCGAGCCCGGGATCGGACGGCGGCGAGAGGTCCAGAAGCCACGCGCTGACGGCGCCGGCCGCGATGCCGATCCCGGCGCCAGCGAGGATTCGGCCAATGTATAGAGCTGTCACGTCCCCGGCGAGGACGAAGACGAGCATGGCGGCGGCTTCGACAACGAGTCCGGCAGCCAGGACGACCCGTCTCCCGAGGTGGTCTGGCAGACGGCCCGTCGTCAATAGGGCGCCGAGGCCGCCGAGTGCATACGAGGCATAGACCGCCGTCAAGGTGATGGCCGGGAACTTCCACATGCCCTGATAGACACCATAGAGCGGCGACGGAGCGCTCGCGGCTGACAGGAGCAATACGAGCAGAAGCCCGAGAAGCCAGAACGAAACCTGGCGGCCGAATCGCCGGCGAACTGTCATGCGCTCCTGCCATCAAGATCGCCCCGGCGCGAGTGGCGAATCATAAGCTCTACCCCCTGCCTCAGCCGCAGATGGTCGGCCGGCCTCGCATCGGCCCCAGCATCGCTACTCGGGCAGCCCCGCCCGGCGGAGGGCGTCGCCTAAGTCAGCAATCGTGGCGGGGTCCACGTACCGAGCGGATCGGATGGCGGTGTCGACCGTGAGGTCTGGCTCGAGCTCGCGCAGCCGACCCACTTCTGCCATGGCTTCTGCATGCCGGCCGAGGTTCGCCAGAGCGGCCGCATGTAGCGCGTGGGGCATCGTGAACTGAGGATTCGACTGGCTTGCCCGACCCGCGGCGACCGCGGCGTCATCGAAGCGGGCAGCGGCAAAGTGCGCGTACGCCAAGCCGATGTACGGGATGTACAAGAGGGAATCGAACGGGCTGAGGCGGATCGCACGGCCAGCGTGCTCGACCGCCAGCGCGTCGTCGCCCTTCCAGGCGCGGACGATGGAGCTGAAGCCGAGGGCGAGGGCCGACGAGCTCGACAGCGCGAAGGAGCGGTCGAAAGCGGCAGTCGCGGTTTCGAAGTCGCTGTCGACGACGGCGACGACAAAGGCGGCGGTCGCCAGAGCCGCGGCATCGTCGCTGCCTAACGCAATGGCCTTGCGAGCGTGGCGCAAGGCGGCTTGCTTGGTGTCCTCATGGAGACCCCCGCGTAGATACCGCTGCTCGTGACACCAGGCGATGATCGCGTGCGCCGCGGCGTAGTCCGGCTCCGACTCGATGGCTTTCTCGAGCAGGGCCAGGGCTTGATCGGCGTCATGTGGCATCGCTGTGAACGCGAAGGGCAGCGCGCGAAGATAGAGGTCATAGGCGTCGAGGCTGTCAGGCCGCTTCCGCCTGGCGCGCTCGATCTCGGCCTGGCGCAGCGTCGGCTCGATGACGCCCACCACGCTGATCGTCAGCTCGTCCTGAACCGCGAAAATGTCGTCCAGCCCACGGTCGTAGCGGTCGGCCCAGATCTGCATGCCCGTTGCGGTATCGACTAGCTGAGCGGTAATCCGGACGCGGTTCAACGACTTACGGACGCTGCCCTCGAGTACATAGCGCACGCCGAGTTCGTGACCGACCACCTTCATGTCAATCGCCTTGCCCTTGTAGGCAAAGCTCGAGTTGCGGGCGATGACGAAGACCCACTTGATGCGCGACAAGCCGGTGATGATGTCTTCGACGATGCCGTCGGCGAAGTAGTCCTGCTCGGGATCGCCACTCAAGTTGGCGAAGGGCAGTACCGCAATGGACGGCTTGTCCGGAAGTGGCAGGCTCGGGCGGGCGCTGCGCGTTTCTGAGGTCTGGACGCCGGTGATGGACCGCGCATCGGCCACCTTCCCATCGCGGACCATCGCCCACAGGCGCCACTCACCGGGGACTCCCTTGAGTTGGTGCAGACCTCGATCGGTGAAGTCGAGTCCTGATCCGGCGACGAGCTCCCGGAGCGTGCCCGACACAAGGACTTCGCCCGGGCCCGCCGCCGACATCACTCTGCTGGCGATGTGGACTGCGATCCCGCCGATCTGCTCGCCGTCCCCCTCGGCCTCACCCGTGTGCAGTCCAGCGCGGATCGAGACACCCAGCTTGGCGACCGATGAGGCGATCGCGTCGGCGGCACGAACGGCCTGGCCAGGCCGGTCAAATGACGCAAAGAAACCGTCTCCTGCGGTGTCGATCTCCCGACCGCCAAATCGGCGGAGTTCTCGGCGAACCGCGACGTGGTGGGACGCGAGTAGGCGTTGCCATGCTCGATCCCCGAGGCTGACGGCTAGCTCCGTAGACCCCACGATGTCCGTGAACAGCATCGTTGCGAGGAAGCGATTTGGCGACTGACGGGATCGAACCACGTTGACTGCTCGAGCTACAGAGACCCACGGCTCCTGGGCCGAGGACGCCGATTGCGCATCGCTGTGAGATCTCGTCGAGGCCTGCTTCGGCCAACGCTCGGGTGACGATACCACCGGATCTGTCGTGCTCGGGGATGGTTGGAAGAAGACCTGCTAACTGAGCGGCTTACGCTCAGCATTCCGCGCTCATGACGCCACGCTCAGGCCGATCTGCTTCGTAACAGGAGGTCCTCGGTTCGTCGGTCGTAAGGAACTCGGTGTTCAGGCGTCGACTCCGGGCCCGAGCTCGGCACCAAGCTGCGTGAACAACTCGAGATGGTCGGTTTCGTGCCAGTGCTGGACCACGCGTCCGTCGACGAACTCGAAGATATCGATGCCGCTGATCGTGAAGGACCGACCGCTCGCAGGGAGGATCCGGAAGTCCCCGGTATGGGTGCCGCCGCCGCTGACGCGGGTGATCACCCGGTCGCCGCAGGAGAAGATTTCGTCCACGGTGATCGTGAAGTTCTCGAAGTGCGCCCGCCACGCGGCAGCGGCCTCGGCGAACTCCACCGGGGTCAGCGTCTGTTGGTTCTCTCGATATGTTGGCGCATAGATCTCGGCGGCAATCGTGGTGTGGCCCTCGGTCCACAGCTCTTGCCAGTAGCGGCGAATGGTTGCCTCGTTCTCGGTCATGACATCTCCCGAACGCGGTCCGGCCAGGCGACGACTCTTCCGACTCGCTCCTCGATGTTCGCTCCGGCTCTGGCGCCTTCGATCGTGGCGTCGAGCAGCGTCCGAGGCGACAACGCGTCGCCGACGACGGTGACGGGCAGCCCCGGCGCGACCGCGGCAAGCTCGTCACGAAGCGTGCAGAGCGCCGTTCGGCGGCCCGCGATCACGACGACGGCGATGCGCTCGCGTTGCTCGTCCGCCTCGCTATACAGGTGCCGAAGCGTCACGGCGCGACCCGAGCTCGCGATGCCTCTGACGTTGGGCGTCACCCGGACGCCGTCGCGGGCGAGTCGCTGCAGGACGAAGGGCAACTGGGTCGAGTCGATCACGTCACCGACCGCGGGATGGGTCGTCGCGATCTCGACCGCGAATCCGACCGCGACCAGCATCTCTGCCGCCGTCGGCGCGAGCTGATGGCCGTCGTCGTCGAGGATCAGCGCCCCACCGGACGAAGGGTCGGGAAGGACGTCCCGGCCGCCCTCGAGGAGCTCGTCGACGTCGAGCACGGGCAACGGGCCCGGCAAGCGCGCTTCCGGACGCAGGATGGATCCGGTCGCGACGATGACGGCGTCGGGCCGCTCGGCAAGCACGCTCGAGGTGTCTGCCGCGGCGCCCACGCGGATTTCGACCCCCGCCTCCTCCGCCTCCTGGCGCAGCCAGTCGATGTATCGCTGCCAGCGACCGCGCCCGGACCGGAGACCGGCCAGCCGAGCTCGCCCGCCCAGCAGCGGACGGCGCTCGAACAGCACCACGTCGTGACCCCGCAACGCCGCCGCACGGGCCGCCTCCAGGCCAGCCACCCCTCCGCCGACGACCACGACGCGCACCGGCGCGGCGACCTCCACGACGTCGGCCAGCCCCGGGTCGCGGATCGCCGGGTTGAC
>Ga0207646_10000882_pt1 | contig 38721 bp, 40 predicted proteins | sample KBSK5502metaG_FD_184343 | JGI IMG/M metagenome (GOLD analysis project Ga0207646, IMG submission 184343) | Corn, switchgrass and miscanthus rhizosphere microbial communities from Kellogg Biological Station, Michigan, USA - KBS K5-50-2 metaG... | ecosystem: Host-associated > Plants > Roots >... | reverse complement strand
AAGTCGCCGGCGACGCCGGCGAACAGGGCTATCTCGGCTTCGGTGACCGTCCGGCGGCGGGTGGTCCACTCGCCGCCGAGGGGGAGATCGTCAAAGGAAAGCGGCTCCAGATCGGGGCGAGTATAGAACCATCTCTGAGGATGCCGCGTTAACCTATCCGGACTTCTAGATGGAACCGGCGGGAATCCTGCTCATCGTCTCGGTTTTCCTCGTCGCCGCCCTGATGCTCCTGACGCTGTCTTTCATGCGTCTCCGTGGCAAGCAGCGCGAGGTCGAGGCCGCCCTCTCGGACCAGATGGGAGCGCGCGAGAGGGCCGACCTGCTGATCGCTCTGATCTCCGCCGTCAACTCGTCGCTCGCGCTGGAGGAGGTACTCAACGTCGCGTTGACGCACGTGGGCCGGTTGATGGGTTCGGTTGCGGGGGCGATGTACCTCGTCCGGCCGGGCAAGGCGGAACTTTACCGGGAGTCCTCCTACAGCCTCACACAGCGCGCGCGCGGCGGCGTGCGCCAGCTCGACGAAGAACCACTCCGTTCCGCTGTGGCGGCGATGCGGCCCCTGGTCGTGAAGCTCGACGAGCGCTCGGCGCCCGGCCTGGACCAGGGCGGGCATCCGCAGCACGCGCTGGTCGTGCCGATCCAACGCTCGGGCCAGCTGATGGGCGCCATGGAGCTGTATCTGAACGCGTGGCGGGAGCTGACCGAGGACCAGGTCGAGCTCCTCAACGGTGTCGCATCGCAGGCGGCGATCGCGATCCGTCACGCGCAGCTGTTCGCGGCCCAGGAGGAGAACGCGCTCACCGACGAGCTGACCAGGCTGCCCAACCGGCGCGCCCTGGCGCAGCGGTTCCTACAGGAGACCCAGCGAGCACGCCGGCATCGCGCCGGAGTCGCGTTCGTGATGATCGACCTCGATCACTTCAAGCAGGTCAACGACACGTTCGGACACCTGAACGGCGACGCCGTGCTGGCAGAGCTGGCGTCGATCCTTTCCAGCGGCCTGCGTGAGTCGGACGTGTGCGCTCGGTACGGCGGCGAGGAGTTCGCGCTGATCCTGCCCGAGACCACCGAGGCCGGCGCGCGCGTGCTGGCGGAGCGCATCCGGGCGAAGGTTGCCGCGGCGACGTTTCCGGGTGGGCTGAAGCTGACGATCAGCGTGGGCGTCGCGGCGACCGAGGAGCCGGCGCTGTTCACGCAGCTGATCGACCGCGCGGACCAGGCGCTGTACACCGCCAAGCAGGGCGGGCGCAACCAGGTGCGCATGGCGGACATGACCGGTCCGGCGCCGAAGCCGCACGGCGCACGAACCGAGCCGGAAGCCGTTTAGGCGACGCGTCCCTCGGGCGCCCGCGCGCTGCGCCGGCGCACTCTCTCGCTCTGCATCGCCGCCATCGCCGCCAGCAGCAGCACGGAGGTCGCGGCACAGACGGTGAAGCCGGCCGCGTAGCCGTAGCCCTGGACGATGGGTCCGAACAGCAGCGGACCGGCGGCGAGCCCGAGGAACAGGATCGAGCCGTACGCGCCCATCGTCACGCCGCGCGTCGAGGCGCTCGACAGGTCGGCAAAGACCACCCCGACCGCGACGAATGACGCGGCCAGGAACGGCGTGCCGATGATCAGGGCGATCGCGGGGGCGGCAAAACCAACCATGTGGCCGATGACGACCATGACGATCGACCACCCGATCCCGCCGAAGAACACGATTGGCCAACGCTGGGGCATGCGGTCGATAAGCCATCCCGCGGGAATTCGAGCTCCGCCGTTGACGACCGCCTGCAGGGCTAGCAGGTAGCCGACCTGCGAGCTGGGCAGCATCAGCGTCTCCCTGCCGAACACTGGGAGAAACGCGCCGATCGTGCCCCAGGAGATCGTCATCGCGATGAGCCCGACCGTCACCGGGACGAACGCGCGCTGCGTGGCGAGGGCGCGCAGCGGCACGCGGAGGGCCAGGCCCGGGCCGGCCCGCTGGGTGGTGTTGCCCGCGGCGATCGCACCCGGCAGCGAAAGGACGAGAAGGGCGGTGGTCAGGGCGATGTCCGCTCGCAGGTCGACCCAGCGGAGCGCGATGCCTGCGAGCGAAGGGCCGAGGAAAAAGCCCGCCTGCATCGAGAATGTCAGCCAGCCCAGCGCGCGGCCCCGGCGTGCAGGGGCGACCGACTCGGTCACGGCGCTGAAGACCGCCGACTGCTGGATGCCGGCGGCGAGACCGCCGATGACCTGCCACAGGAACAGCGGCGGCACACTCGTCGTAAAGGCGGTGGCGAGCTGCGACCCGGCCGCCAGGACGAGGGAGATCCCGATCAACGTGCGCGCACCGAACCGGTCGACCAGGACGCCTGACGGCAGCGACAGGAACGCCGCGGCGAGCGTCGAGACCGAGAAGAGCGCGCCGACGACGAACCGGCTCGCGCCGAGGTCGTGCGCGTAAAGCGGAACGGTCAGCCCACGGGCGGCGAGGGCGGCGAAGATCGCCGCCGCGGCGAGATACAGCCAGATCCTTCGGCGCGTTTGATCGACGGGCTGGCTCACGGCACCTACCATACCGGCGACATGGTCCGCGAGCGGGTAGGCGACTGGAAGCTCGCCTGGCGCTTCGCGCTCGCGGGTTTGCTGGCGGGGATCCTGGTCATCGCGCTAGCTCAAACCGGAGTCACGGCTGGGACATTCGACGCCGGCCAGGATCAGCTGTTCCCGGCGCCCGCCCCCGACCCTCGTATCACCCTGGTCGCCATCGACCAGACCTCGGCCAACAACCTCGGCGGCTACCCGCTCGTCTCCAACGCGTACCACGCGCAGGTCATCAACTACCTGATGAGCTTGCACCCGAGCGCGATCCTGTTCGACGTTCCGCTCACGGTCCAGACGCCACCTGACCCGGAGACGGATGTCAACACCAACCAGCCGCTGATCGACGCGCTGACGGCGGCCGCGAAAAAGATCGCGCTCGTCTGCACCGCCGACCAGCCGCCGCAGAAGATCTTCCAGGTCGGCGAGCTGATCGGGGAGCGCACGTTCAGCGCCCCCGACGCGGCGAACGCCGTGCGCGGCGTCTCGCTCACCCCTCCACAGACCTGCGTCCAGAACAAGAGCCACGAGCCCGCGTTTCTGCAGGCTTTGCGGATCTCGGAAGGGATCCAGGACCCGCTGGTCACGGGCGGCTCCCAGGTGACGTTCGGCCCGCACACGATCCCGCTCGTCAAGGGCCAGATGCTCATCAACTTCACACGCGGCACCGGTCCGACATGCACATACGCACAGATCTTCACTGGCGGCTGCCCGCATCCGGACCTCATCACCAACCACATCGTGGTGGTCGGTTCGAAGGTCATCGACGCGGGCGACGTGTATTCGCAGCCGGTGGCCTTCCACCACGACGCGAGCTTCTGTCCCAAGAGCCGCCCGCGCTGCATGCTCGACAACCAGAACTACGGCTATCGCATCCAGGCCGACGCGATCAGCACGATCCTCGAAGACCGCTACGTTCGCACAGAGCCGAACACGTCGATGCTGGTCAACGCGCTGCTGCTGGCGGTGGTCGTCGGAGTTCTCGTGTACGTGCTGTCGTTTCGGCTCGCGGTCGTGGCCGCCGCGGGGCTGCTGTTCCTCTACTACGCCGGGATCTACGGCCTGTCGCGAACGGACTTCCTCGCTGATCCGCTGTATGCGCCCATCGCGGTCGTCCTCGGCGCGACCTTCTCGTTGGGGGCGCGCTACGTGCTCGAAGAACGGGAGCGGCGGAAGGTCGAGCGGATCTTCGGCCACTACATCGACCCGCGCGTCGCCAACCAGCTGGCCGCGTCGCGTTCGGTCGAGGAGCTGATCTCGAAAGGCGAGCGCCGTGACCTCACCGTCCTTTTCGTGGACATCAGGGGATTCACCTCGATGTCGGAGTCGATGCGCGCCGACGAGGTGCTCACGGTGATCCAGGACTACCTCGACGAGATGAGCAAGCTGATCCTCAAGTGGGATGGGCTCATCGACAAGTACGTGGGCGACGAGGTCATGGCGCTCTGGAACGCGCCGCTGCCCCAGCCGGACCATGCGCTGCTGGCGATTCGCTGCGCCTACGACCTGCTCGACAAAGCGCTGCCGCTGCAGGACAGGCTCGCCGCGCGCGACCTTCCGCGCATCAGCTGGGGGATCGGCATCAACACGGGCCCGGCGGTCGTCGGCAACATGGGCAGCAGTGAGCGCCTGCAGTACACGGCGCTGGGAGACACCGTCAACACGGCGTCTCGTTTCTGCGGCGCGGCGCCGGGGTTCACCGTTCTCGTTGGCTGGCCGACGTACCAGGCATGCGCCGACTACATCGCCGTCGACGAGCTGCCGGGCATGCAGCTCAAGGGCAAGTCGGCCCAGACGTTCCGCGTGTTCAAGGTGACCGCGATCCGGGAAGACAAGGAGTCGCCATGGGTGCCGTTCCCGACGGGAGATCGGGCGCCGATACCGGCCTAGCTCTCCGGCGGGCCGCGGAGCTGCTGCGAGGCGCGCGTCACGGACTTGCCTTGACGGGCGCTGGAGTTTCGGCGGAGAGCGGCATCCCAACGTTTCGCGGCGAAGGCGGCCTGTGGACGCAGTACGACCCCGTCAAGGTCGCCTCGATCGAGAGCTTCCTGGCCGACCCCGAGGCTTACTGGCGCGTCGCCAGGGAGCGCGGGGGCGTCGCCCTGGCCGCCAGGCCCAACCCTGGGCATCTGGCGCTGGCGGCGCTCGAGGCCGCCGGCCACCTGGTCGCGGTCGTGACCCAGAACACCGACGGCCTGCACCAGGACGCGGGCAGCGGGCGGGTGCTCGAGCTGCACGGTTCGGGCCGCACGGTCGAGTGCCTGACGTGCGGCGCTACCGAGCCGCGATCCGAGGTCCAGGCGCGGCTCAAGGTCGAGATGCCTCCGCGCTGCAAGCACTGCGGCGGCGCCGTCCTCAAGCCGACGGTCGTCCTGTTCGGCGAGCCGATGCCCGCGGCTGTGACGCAGGAGGCGTTCGAGCTCGCGTCGCGGGCCGACGTGATGCTGGTCGTCGGCACGTCGCTCGTCGTCTACCCGGCGGCGGAGGTGCCGCTCCTCGCGCTGCGCTCGGGAGCGCGGATGATCGTCGTCAACGCCGAGCCGACGCCGTTCGACCGCCTCGCCGAGGTGGTGATTCACGGCCGCTCGGGCGAGGTCCTTCCGCAGATTGTTCGACTTACAGATGCGTGACGCTGCCCGCGACGAAGGGGCGTCCGTCGACGATCAGCTCGCCGTTGGGTCCAAGGTCTTGGGCGATTCCTTCAGTCCCGTCGATACGAACCCTGCGGCCCAGGGTCGCTGAGAGCTCCCGCCAGCGGTCGAGCACCTGGTCGGCGGGCGCGGGGCTCCACAGCTCGATCTTCTCCCGCAGCCTCTCCAGCACATCGTCGCGCGGCTGGTCGAGCCTGGCCGCACCTTCGGGCGCCCACGTCAGGTTGATGCCGATCCCACACACCGCCTTGTGGGCGGTCGCCTCGACCAGGATGCCGCCCAGCTTGCGGTCGTCGAGCAGCAGGTCGTTGGGCCACTTGAGGCGCACGCGCAGCCCGCACGCCTCCGCCGCGGCCACGCCCGCGGCAAGGCTCAGCAATGGGTTGGGCTGGAGCACGAACGAAACCAGCAGCGCCGTGCCCGGAGGCGCCTCCCAGCGCCGCGCAATGCGCCCACGCCCTGCCGTCTGGTGGTCGGCGACGACGATCGAGCCGATCGGCATGTCGCGCGCCACGTCCTGGGTCGAAGTCACCGACTCGAGCCGCAGGAATTGCCCATCACCCACGGTGGCTAAGCTAGCTTCCGTGAAGGTCCACCGCGCGATCGTCCTCGTGGTCATGATGCTGATCGCGCTCGGCGCGTTCGTCCTCCTGACCGCCGCGGGCATCGCCAGCTTCGACGGCCGCAGCCTCATCGCTCTCGTCGTCGTGCTCGTGGCCGCGGCGATCAGCGGCGTCGCATTCAGCTGGAAGCGCTACAACCGCCGGTCGTGAGGTCGGCGTCCCGCGCCCGACAGTCCTTGCATCTTCGCGGCCTAGGCGGCCGGGCGCCATCCCACCCCACGAAATCTGCGATTTCGCGGGGACCCCGGGTGGCGCGGAAGCCTGCGTCGACTCCTGCGCCCGCTCGGCTGCCCCCGCGCAACCACGGCGCGGGGACCCCAGCACGTGTGCGCTCCCTCACGTGCTCGTCGTCTTCTTGGCTCCGGCCGCCGATGCCGCGAAATATGCTTCGGACTTCGAGGGCGTGACGCCGCCGCTGCGCCTCGGCTACAAGGCGTCGGCCGAGCAGTTCAGCGCGCGCGAGCTGCTCGATTTCACCGTCGCCGCGGAGGCCAACGGCTTCGACTCGGTCTTCGTCAGCGACCACTTCCAACCGTGGCGCCACTCGGACGGACACGCGCCATTCGCGTTCGCGTGGCTGGGTGCGGTCGGCGAGCGCACCGGGCGAGTCCTACTCGGCACGTCGGTCAACACCCCGACGTTCCGCTATCACCCCGCGCTCGTCGCGCAGGCGTTCGGCACGCTAGGCGAGCTGTTTCCGGACCGCATGATCCTCGGCGTCGGCACCGGCGAGCACCTGAACGAGGGAGCGCTGGGCATTCAATGGCCCGACAACAAGGAGCGATTCGCCCGCCTGCGCGAGGCGGTGACGCTCATACGGCTTCTTTGGACCGACGAGTCGGTGACGTTCGACGGCAAGTACTACCACACGCGCAACGCCACGATCTACGAGCGACCTGAGCGTCCGGTGCCGATCTATGTCAGCGCGGGCGGGCCCCAGGTCGCGAAGTATGCGGGCCGCGCGGGCGACGGTCTGATCTGCACGTCGGGGAAAGGAATGGAGCTCTATTCGGAGCAGTTGCTCCCCTCGTTCGGCGATGGCGCGAAGGAATCCGGCCGTGATCCCGACGAGCTCGACAGGATGATCGAGGTGAAGGTGTCGTTCGACACGGACCGCGAGCGCGCGATGGAGGACACGAAGATCTGGGCCGCGCTCGCGCTGCCGGCGGAAAGCAAGGCCGGAGTCGACGACCCGCGCGAGATGGAGCGGCTCGCGAAGACGGTTGAGAATGTTGCCCACAAGCGATGGCTTGTGTCCGACAGCCCTGACGAGCACATCGAGCAGCTGCGCCCCTATCTCGACCTGGGCTTCACCCATCTCGTCTTTCACTCGCCCACCGACGCGCAGGCGCGCTTCCTCGAGCTGTACGGCGCCCAGATCCTACCGAGGATTCGCGAGCGATGGGGTAAAGCGTGAGGACCTGGGTAGTCGTTCTGGTCAAGGATTTCGACTCCGCCAAGGAGCGCCTGCGGCCGGCGCTGGGCGCCAAGTCGAGGCGCGCGCTGGCGCGCAACAATGCGCGGCTCGCGGTGAGCGCCGCCGCCGCGGGCGACCACGTCCTGGTGGTCACGGGCTCCGACGAGGTGGCGGAGATGGCGGCGTCGTGGGGAGCGGACGTGCTGCTCGAGCCCCGCGAGGAGGGGCAGAACGTCGCCGCCCGGCGCGGCATCGATCGGGCGATCCACGACGGAGCCGGCGCGGTGCTGCTCCTCTCGAGCGACCTTCCGCTGGTGACCGAGGCCGCCGTGCGCGACATGCTCCTCTCCGCGGCGCGCCACCCATTCCCGGTCGCGGTTGCTGCGCCGGCGATCGGCCGCGGCGGCACCAACGCGCTTTACCTCCGGCCGCCCGACGCGCTCGGACTGCACTTCGGCGACGAGTCGCTGGCCCAGTTCCGCGCCGACGCCGAGGCCCACCGGGTGAAGTTCGTTGTGTTTCACTCCGACGCGATGGCGCTGGACCTCGACGAACCTTCCGACCTGGCGCGCGTCCGGGCGGTGTGAGATCGGTCGAGCTCCTCGGCGTCGAGGGGCTTCCGGAGGTGCGGCCGGGGGACGATCTCGGCAAGCTCATCGGCGCCCGCGCCTCGTTGGAAGCGGGCGACGTGCTCGTCGTCGCCCAGAAGGTCGTCTCCAAGTCCGAGGGCCGGCTGGTCGACCTCAGCAACGTCTCGGCGAGCGCAGACGCGGTGCGCATCGCGGCGGGCTTGATCGCACTACCCGACCCGCGCATGGTCCAGGTCGTCCTCGACGAGAGCGTCCGCGTCCTGCGCTCTGAGCGCGTGCTGATCACCGAAACGCGCCACGGCTTTGTGTGCGCCAACGCCGGAGTCGATCACTCCAACACCGGTGCCGCGGGCGTGGTCACCCTGCTGCCGCTCGATCCCGACGCGAGCGCGAAGCGACTGCGCGAGCGCATCCGCGAGGTCAGCGGTCAGGACGTCGGGGTGATCGTCTCCGACACCTTTGGCAGGCCCTGGCGGCTGGGTATCCAGAACGTCGCTCTCGGTGTGGCGGGTCTGCCGGCCGTGCTCGACCTGCGCGGCTCGGCCGACGACGACGGCCGGCCGCTGCATGCGACGGTCCTGGCGGTCGCCGACGACGTCGCGGCCGCCGCGGGCATGGTCATGGGCAAGACCAGGCGCACTCCGGCCGTGATCGTGCGCGGCCTCGGGCTCGAGGGTGCGGGCTCGGGACGCGATCTCATTCGTCCCGCCGCCGAGGACCTCTTTCGCTGAAGGTCGTCGTTCTGGCCGGCGGCACCGGAGGTGCGGCTCTCGCCGCGGGGATCCAGGCGGTCGCGCCTGAGCACGAGCTGACGGTCATCGCCAACACCGCCGACGACGACGAGTTCTGGGGCGTGCTGGTCTGTCCCGACGTCGACGCGGTGATCTACCGGCTCGCGGGCGTCTTCAACGAGCAGGCGGGATACGGCGTCAAGGACGACACGTTCCAGGTGCTCGACAGCATGGACCGCATCGGCGAGGCCGCGTGGTTTCGCATTGGCGACAAGGACATCGCCACGCACCTCGTGCGCACGGGGCTCCTACAGCGCGGAAGCACGTTGACCGAGGCGACGCGCGAGCTGTGCCAGAGATTCGGCGTGACGGTGCACGTGCTGCCGATGGCAGACGAAAGCGTCCGTACGCGCTTCACGACCGACGTCGGGGAACTGTCGTTCCAGGAGTACTTCGTCCGCGAAAGGCTGGCGCCGAAGCTGCGAGGCATCCACTTCGCCGGCATCGACCAGGCGCACCCGACGCCGGAAGTGCTTGCGACCCTGGGCGACGCCGACCTCGTCGTCATCGGCCCGTCCAACCCCTTGATCTCGATCGGGCCGATCCTTGCCCTCGTCCGCGCCCACATCGCGCCCGAGCGCACCGTCGCGGTCACGCCGATCGTCGCCGGAGCCGCGTTGAAAGGTCCGACTGTCGAAATGATGCGCGCCCTGGGCCACGAGCCGAGCCCGGTCGAGGTCGCGAGGATGTATCGCGACGTCGCCACGACGTTCGTCCTCGACAGGAGGGATGCGGGCCTGAGCGATGCGATCCGCGAGATGGGCTACCGGATGGTGCTCGCGGACACGGTCATGCGCGACCGGGGCCGCGCCCTGGCGGGAGCCTTGCTCGCGCTACGTGACGTGTGAGTTGGCGACCATCACGAGCACTCCGATGAGCACCATGACGAGCCCGATCACGAGCACCGCATACTGAGCGACCGCCATCGCGGTCCCGCTCGGGCGCCCGACCAGGGGCTCATCGGCCTCCGCGCCGGGGGCGTCGCCTGAGGCCAGCGACCACGAGCCGGTCGCGGTCTCCGCACCGCCTTTGTCCTTTTTCTTCTTCTTCTTGCCGTCCGGCTCGGGCCCGGCGGTCTCCTTGGCCGGGCTGACGATCGACCAGGCGCCAGCCGCGGTCGAAGAGGCGGCGGTCGCCGCCGCGGGCTCCATCTGCGCGGCCCGCTCGACCGCGGGCGCCGGGGCCGGGGTCCAGACGGGTTCGCTTGGCGCCATCGGCGTCGGCTCGGGCGCGGGCCGGAACGGCTCCGCCGCCGGCGGCGAGTACGGGGGAGCGGGCGGATAGTCGAACGCGGGCGCGGGCGAGGATGCGGGCACATCCCAGGGCGCGCTGCTCGGCGCCTCCTGGGAGGGCGGTGGAGGCGGCCCCGAGGGCGAAACGGACGGCGGAGCGGACGGCGGAGCGACGGGCGGCGCCGCGTAGGCAGGTGTCTCCCAGCTCACCGAAGCCCGAGGAGCCTGCGTCGCGAACGTCGACGTCGCGGCTGGAATCGTCTGCTCCTGCGGCTTCTGCCCGCGGCCGTGCGGCGCCAGCGTCCGCTGCCGGGCGGCCCGCACCTTGTGCTCGATCTGCGAGCGGCGAGACGAGTACATCGACCGCTTCTCGACCGATTTGCGCCGCAATACGAAAAAGACCGCGACGATACCGACGAGTGCGACGAACGGCCCCGCCACCAGGTAAGCCATAGGCGCCGATTATGCAGGAAGGGTCGGTGTGTGAGAATCGCGCAAATGGCACTTTATGACCGCGTTCAATCGGAGATGGTGAACGCGCGTGTGCGGCGCGACGAGGTTGCCTTGAACACCCTCTCGCTTCTCAAGAGCGAACTCGTTCGGGCGAGCAAGGATGGTTCGGTGCAGGGGAAGATCGACGACGACCTGGTGATCCGCGTCGCGCGCAAGGAGGTCAAGAGGCGCGAGGAGGCGATCGAGATGTACCGCAAGGCCGGTCGCGAGGACTCGGCGCGTCGTGAAGAGGCCGAGATGGAGCTACTGCGCGATTTCTTGCCCGCGGCGATGAGCGCGCAGGAGATCGAGGCCGAGGTGCGCGCCGTCATCGAGGAGGTGAAGCCCGAAGGACCCAGGGGTTTTGGCGCCGTCATGAAAGCTGCGACGGCGCGGCTCGCGGGTCGCGCCGAGGGAAACCAGATCGCGGCGGTGGCTCGCCGGCTGCTTGGCTAGAGGCGCGGCCGAAAGGCCTCGGCGAGAGATTCGGCGATCCAGGTGGCCCAGATCCGGGCGAAGCGACGAGCAGCGGAGCGAGCGCACACATGCTGGGGTCCCCGCGCCGTGGTTGCGCGGGGGTGACGAGCAGCGCAGGAGCTGAGCCCGGAGATGGGCCGCATTGGGCGCCGAAGCTCCGTCGAGGGTCTTTCCGGTCGCGCCTCCAAAACAAAACCGCGCAACTGGAACGTCCCCAAGCCGCCGCGCGGCGCTCGGAAGCGCGCGCTGCTCACAGTCGAGCGGCTGCGCGACCTGTATCCGGCGGCCACCGAGCTGACCCATGAGAACCCCTTTCAGCTGCTGATCGCGACCATCCTTTCGGCGCAGACCACTGACCGCTCGGTGAACCTGGTCACGCCGGAGCTGTTCCGTCTCTACCCGACCGCCCACGACCTGGCCGCTGCGGACCCGGCCGAGGTCCAAAAGCTCATCAAGCCCACGGGTTTCTTCCGCCTGAAGACCACGCGGATCATCGCGGCGGCCAGGGCGCTCGTCGAGCTGTACGGCGGCGAGGTGCCGACCACGATGGAGGACATGGTCAAGATCCCGGGCATCGGCCGGAAGACGGCCAACGTCATCCTGGGTGCGGGCTTTGGCGAGCCCGGATTCGCGGTCGACACGCACGTCACGCGGCTGACGAACCGCCTGGGATTTGTCGCCATTCGTGACCCGGTGAAGATCGAGTTCCAGGTCACCTCGATGGTGCCGAAGGAGGAATGGACGGCGCTCTCGCTGCGCCTGATCCTGCACGGGCGCCGCGTGTGCGACGCCCGCCGCCCGCGTTGCGAGGAATGCGTGCTGAACGACTTCTGCCCGTCGTCCCTGTTGCGGCCGGGCCGCCGGCTGCGCAAGGGCCGGCCGATCGGCGAGGCGCCCAACTCGGACATCAAGCTCAGGTAACCGCAAGTCCGAACGTTTGTTCTACAATCGGGGTGGTGGCTGCGGTCGAACCTCGCCTCGCCGGCGTCGAGTACCAGCAGGTCGAGTGCAAGTCGGCGCTGAATCCGGTCAAGAACATGATGTTCGGCTGGTCGCTCAACCCGTACACCGGGTGCGAGCACCGCTGCGCCTTCTGCTACGTGCGCGCCTTCGAGCTGCGCGCCGACCGCCCCTCGGACGACCGATACGGCCGATCGATCCGGGTGAAGATCAACGTCGCCTCGGTGCTGCGTTCCGAGCTGGCGCGGCGCTCCTGGAAGAAGGAGACGGTCGTGATCGGCGCCGCGACAGATCCCTACCAGCCGGCGGAGGGCCGGTTCCGCCTCACCCGCCAATGTCTTCAGGTACTGCGCGACTTCGGCAATCCCGCGGCGATGATCACGCGCGGGCCGATGATCGTCCGCGACGTCGACGTCCTGAGCGAGCTCGCGCGTCGCGCCGACCTGCACATCACCTTCAGCATCCCGACCCTCGACGACGACGTCTGGCGCAAGACCGAGCCGGGCACGGCGCATCCGCGCCAGCGGTTGAAGGCGATCGAGAAGCTGGTGACGGCCGGAATCGACGTCGGCGTTGGCATGGCGCCGATCCTTCCCGGCCTGTCAGACCGGCCAGACCTGCTGGAGAACGTGGTCAAGGCGGCGCGGGCCGCGGGCGCGACCGGCTTGTGGGCGAACATGCTCCACCTCAAGGACGGCACGCGAGAGCACTTCCTCGCGGTCCTCGGCAAGCATTGGCCCGAGCTGCTGCCGCGCTACGAGCGCGCGTACCGCGACCGCGCCTACCTGCCGCAATCGTTCGGCGAGAAGACGATGGAGGAGGTGGCGCGGCTTCGCTCGCTGCACGGAGTGTCGGACCGGAGGCGCGTGATCCTGAAACCGCCGCCACCACCGGAGCAGCTCTCCCTGCTGAACTAGCATTTCCAGACGGAATGCGCGGTCCCATCGACGTTCTCAAGGGCCGGGTCGGAGGCTTCACCAAGATGGAGATCGCGCGCCGCACCGTGCCCTGCTACAAGCACGTGCTGGAGAAGGAGGGCGAGAAGCTCTCGGTGTGCCTCCTGGTCGATTCGGGCAAGCTGTACCGCTTCCCGTACGAGACGGCCAAGGGGATCCGCGGCCTCGAGCTGAAGGCCCGCTACCTGCGCGGCGAGATGGAGCACCTTCGCCTGCGTGAATTCCAGCCTGGTCTATGCCGCTATGTCGAAAGAGCAGACCAGGCCGTCTGACTCGCTCGTCCAGGACCTGCTCGCCGAGCGGCGGGAGCTGAAGGTCGCCGTCGAGCGGCTGAAGCTGCAGCTGGCGGACGCCGAGGCGGCGGGCGGCGGGGGAGGCCCTGACCCGAGAGTCAAAGAGCTGCAGGACGAGGTCGAGCGCCTCCGCTACCAGCTCGCGTCATCGCGGGCCGAGGTGACGCAACTCCGCGAGGAGCGTGACAGCCTCCGCGGTGGGATCGAGAAGGCGCTCGAGCAGCTCACCGCAGAGGAATAGAAAAATCGACGCGTTTTGCGCAAAGCGGGCCCTTGAAGGCGGGCTAACGCGTGCGTTTTGCGCAAAGCGGGGCAGATGGAGCGGCCTGGCGTAGAGGGAACCCCGCAGGGTTCCCTCTAGGGTTATTTGACTGCGTTCGCGAGCTGGTCGACGTACTGGTTCAGGAAGGTGCCGATCCCGGGCGCCGGAATGCGCTCACCGTTGCCCTGGATCGCCTTGACTAGGAAGAAGATCCAGAACCCGAGGCCGACCAGCGGGATGAGCCAGAACGTGATCAGGTTCAGGCCGGGGATGAAGCCGAAGATGATGTTGAGCACGGTCAAGCTGCCAAAGATGATCAGCGAGTTGGCCGAGTTCCACTTGACGTCCGGGTCGTCCTTGCCAACGAAGAGAAAGATGAGGCCGCCGATCCACGTGAGGACGTAGGCAAGAATCGTGTAGGTCTTCTTGTTGCTGCCGACGGCGCTCGTCCCGCCCGCCGGTGCCGGAGCCGGTTCGGGGCTTGCGGGGGGCGGTGGGGGCATCTGCGACATGGACAATCTCCTCCTGAAGCTGGCTGCTGCGGCCAGATTATCGACGTAATGCCCCCAAAACGCCATAGCCGACGCGAGTTCGCGCGGTTCCCTGCTAGTCTCGCCAGAAGATGACCGAATCCGGTCAGACGCCGGTTCCAGGGTGGGCGCCAAAGCAGCAGCCGGACGACCAACCGGACCAGCCGCGTCCAAAGCCTGCTGAGGAACCCATGCCATTCGCCGGCGACTACAACGCCACCATGCGTCTGATCCCGGTGCCACCTCCGGCGACCCCACCTCCACCCTTCGGGGTCCCCACCTTGCAAGCGGCGGGGGGTCCAACGCCTCCCCAGGTGCCGGGCGAGCGCTACATCGGCAAGTACCGCGTGCGCGGAGAGCTCGGCCGGGGAGGGATGGGCGCCGTCTACCTCGCCGAGCAGCCAGGGCTGGGCCGCGAGGTGGCGATCAAGGAGCTAATCCAGTCCGCGGACCCGGTCGCGCTGAAGCGCTTCCTCCAGGAGGCGCAGGTGATGGCGCGGACGAGCCATCCGAACCTGGTCCAGGTGCACGACATGGAGCTCCAGGGCAACGTGAATTACCTCGTGATGGAGTTCGTCCGCGGCAGCTCTCTGCGCGACTGGATGAACCAGAAGCCGATCCCGCCGCCGCAGACGTTCGCCGTCATGCACGGCGTGCTGCAGGCGCTCGACTACGCCCACCGGCACTCGATCGTCCACCGCGACATGAAGCCCGAGAACGTGCTCATCTCCGACGAGGGGATGGTCAAGGTCGCCGACTTCGGCATCGCGCGGCTCATGGACGACACGGGCGTCGGCGGCACGGCGACCAAGACCGGCACCACCGTGGGCACCCCGCAGTACATGTCGCCGGAGCAGGTCGCCTCCAGCAAGGTCGACGGGCGCAGCGACCTTTACTCGGCGGGCATCGTGTTCTATGAGCTGGTCGCTGGCCAGCCTCCGTTCACCGCCTCCGAGGTGGATGGGCCGTTCACCCTGATGGCCAAGCACGTGCAGGCGCCCCCCAGGCCGCCGTCTGTGTTCCGTCCGGGGCTGAACCCGGAGCTGGAGCAGGTCATCTTGAGGGCGCTCGCCAAGCGGCCCGAGGACCGCTTTCAAACCGGCGCCGAGTTCGACGAGGCGATGTCGAGCGTGGCCGACCGTATGTGCCCCGGGTGGCGGAGGAGCCTGGAACCGGGCGCCGACCTCTCGCGGATGATCCCCAACGCGACGCCCGCGATCCCCATCCCGTCTCCCGCAATCGGCGACACCGCGACCGCCGGCTCGGCCCGCGTCGCCTACAACCCGACCCCACCGGTCAAGCCGGTGGCCAAGAAGTCGGTGAGCTGCCTGAGCGTGGTTGGCGGAATGCTCGCGCTGGCCGCCGCGACGGCCTTGCTGGGAGCGGCCCTACTCCACTAGTTCGGCGACTGAGGCTGGCGCGCCAGCAGCTCCTCCGCCTCATCGCCGACCAGTATGTCGGTCGATCCGGTTTCGGCCGCGGCGAGGACCGTCTGCTGCGTGTACTGGGACGTGAACGTCTGGTGCGCCTGGCTTGCCAACTGGGTCGGGAACTGGACCCACGGCGCATCGGGGCGCTCGCGGATGGCCGTTACCTCGTAGATGCGAAACTTCTCGGCCGACTTGCCCTTGAGCTGCACACCGGGTACAAGGTCCACCGCGATGTAGTCCTTGCACATGTCGTAGGTCTCCTGCCCGATCAGCACCTGGAACGCCGGCGCGTGAGAGCAGAAGCGCGCGGCGGTGTTGACCGTGTCGCCCAGCGCCGTGTACTGCAGGCGGCTGCGAGACCCCATGTTGCCGACGACCGCGGGACCGGAGTTGATGCCGATTCCCCAGCGGATTGGAGGCAGCCCTTTCGCCAGCAGCCTCTGCTGCAGCTCAGGGCCGCGGTTGATGCAGTCGTAGGCGCAGCGGATCGCCAGCAGGGCGTGGTTCTCCTGGTGCCGCGGCGCGTTCCAGAAGGCCATGATCTCGTCGCCGACGTATTTGTCGAGCGTGCCGTCCCAGGTGAAGATGATCCCGCTCAGGTGGTCGAGGTACATCTGCACCACCTCGGTCACGTCGCCGGCGGCCATCGACTCCGACATCGAGGTGAAGCCGCGGATGTCGACGAACATCAACGTGATGTCGCGGCGCTCGCCGCCGCGGAGGATGTCGTCGACGCCGCCGCGCGTCTTCGCGAGCTCGGCCACGATCTCGGGCTTGAGGTAGTGGCCGAAGAGAGCGGTGACCTTGCGTTTCTCGCGGTCTTCGTAGAGGAACCGGTAGGCGGTCACGCCCGAGTAGGTAAGGGCGATGGCAAGCCATGGGTGGAAGAGGTCCGGGACCCAGTTCTGGAACGACGAGAGAGCGGACATTCCGAAGGTGAAGAGCACGAGCGCGATTACAGTGCCGATCAGGCCCCATAAGACCGTCACACGAGCGACGCCAACGGCGGTCGCCAGACCCAGGACGAGGATGATCAGCAGCAGGACCCACGGCGGCTCGGCGGTGAGGAAGCGCGAGTGCGCAGGTGGAAGCGGCACAGCGCCGAGCAGCATCTGCGCGACGTTGGCGTGGATCTCGACTCCGGCCATTGCGCGCGTCTGGGTGCCAAAGCTGGTTGTCACGAGCTGTTCGTCATTGACACCCGTCAGGTTGTATGCCCCGATGAGGACGACCTTGTCCTTGAGTAAGTCAGGCGAGACGCTTCCGTCCACGACCTTGCTGAAGCTCACGTAGTGCCCGAAATTCTGAAAATTGCCGGGCGGTCCTGAGAAATTGATCAGAACGGACCCTGAGCTGTCGACCGGCGTCGTCCACGCGGTGCCGAAAGTGGCGGAGCCGTTGGCGACCTGCACGTCTGGGCCCGTCTGGAAGGTGGCGCCCAGCTCGCTGAGCCGGTACGCCGCCATGCCAAAGGTGTCGATCGTCTGCGTGTTGCATGTTTGCCTCGCGTAGCACAGAGGCTGGACGGCCAGCGCCGTGCGCCGGACGACGCCGTCGCGATCCTGGACCAGGTCGGTTGAGGCCAGGACGACGTTGGCAATCTGTTGCTGGCAGGCGCCATCGGGCGGGCCGTTTTCGTCCATGCAGCGGAACGCCTTGATGGGGATCTCGTCCACCACGCCGCCCTGCACAGGAACTGGGCCGGCGGTCCCAAGCAGGCTCGAGCCGTAAGCAAGGATCACGGGCACTTTCGTCGCGAGCAGGGCAGTGCGGAACGCTTCGTCACCGCTGCCCTGGTCCGGAAAGGCGATGTCGAAGCCGACGGCGGCCGCGCCTGCCTTCTCGAGGTTCTGGAGCGCGGTTGCGTACTTGTCGCGAGAGATCGGGAAGTGGCCGAGCGAGTGCAGGCTTTCGTTGTCGATTCCGACGATGACGAAGCGGTCCTGTGGGATGCCCGGGTCGTACTGGTTGGCGAAGCGGTCCTCAGGGTGGACTGAGATGTTCGCGATGCATCCAGTCGGCCCAGCGTCGCAGGTCAGCTGCTGGGTGTAGAGCCAGAACATCATCCCGGTGAGGACCAGCGACATCAGGACCGCGACCGCCGTGCGGTAGGTGTACCAGTAGCGGACGTACCGTCCCAAGTTGCGCCCGATCATATCCGCGTGGCTGTCAAATGCGGCATTGCCGGGTGGGCGGACAGGTCGCTCATCGACTCGAAGCTCTTCTACCCGCTCGCGGTGAAGTCCTCCGTCGACCGCCTGCGCTTCTACGCGTCCCAGTTCCCGCTCGTCGAGGTCGACTCGACCTACTACGGCATCCCGAAGCCGGAGACGGTCGAGGGGTGGGTCGTGCAGACGCCCGCGGACTTCGTCTTCGACGTCAAGTCGTTCGCCCTCTTCACCAACCACCCGACGCGGCCGCTTTCGCTGCCTCCCGACCTCCGTTCCGACCTGCCCACGGCGCTGCGGGAGAAGAAGAACCTCTACCTGGACCAGCTGCCGGACGAGCTGGTCGACGAGGCGTGGGACCGGTTTCGCTCGGCGCTCGAGCCGCTTCGCGCGGCGGGGAAGCTGACGGCCGTCTTCTTCCAGTTCCCGCCCTGGTTCCTCCCCTCATCGCGCTCCCTCGCGTACGTCGAACAGGTGCAGGAGAGGATGTTCGGCTTCCAGGTCGCGGTCGAGTTTCGCCGCCCGGAGTGGCTCGACGCCCGCCACCGGGACGGAACGCTCGCCTTCCTGCGCACGCGCAACATTCCTTATGTGGCGGTAGACGTGCCACCTGGGCACGCCACGAGCATGCCGTCCGTCCACAATGTGACCTCGGAGAAGCTGGCCGTCATTCGCTTTCACGGCCGCAACCACGAGACGTGGGACCTGCATGGCGTGCCGCCCAACGTGCGCTTTCGCTACGACTACAGCGACGCCGAGCTGACGGAGTGGGTGCCGCGGATCAAGGAGATGGAGCGTTCGGCGGGGCAGGTCCACGCGCTCATGAACAACAACTATTCGAACTACTCGGTGAAGAACGCGCAGCAGCTCGGGCGGCTGCTCGAAGCCTGGCACCGATAGGGCTAATGTTGGGTGCCTCATGAAGGCGGCGACCTTCCAGGGCGTCGGCGAGGTCAAGGTCATGGACGTGCCCAAGCCCGCCATCAAGCGCCCGGACGAGGTCCTGGTCCGCATCACTCTGAACGCCATCTGCGGCTCCGACCTTCACGCCTACCACGGGCGGGTCCCGATGAGCGAGGGTGAATTGCTCGGGCACGAGTTCGTCGGGGTCGTCGAGCAGGCGGGGAGCGCCGTCAACCGTTTCAAGAAGGGCGACCGCGTCGTCACCAGCTTCTTCATCGCGTGCGGCCACTGCGCGCTGTGCCGCAAGGGCAACTTCAACGAGTGCGTCAACCTGGAGACCTTCGGCTTCGGCGCCGTGCTGGGCAGTCTGGGCGGGGGCCAGTCGGAGTACGTCGTCGTGCCGTTGGCGGACAGCTCGATGGAGCTGATCCCGGACGAAGTTTCGGACGAGCAGGCGGTGTTCGTCGGCGACATCCTGAGCACCGGCCTGTTCGCGGCTGAGCGGGCGGAGATCCGGTACGGCGACACGGTCGCGATCATCGGTGCGGGCCCCGTCGGCCTGATGGCGACGATGTGCGCGCAGCTCTTCGGCCCCGCGCGTGTGTTCATCGTCGACGTGGTCGACTCCCGGCTCGAGCTGGCGCAGGAGCTTGGCGCGATCCCGATCAACTCCTCGAAGCTCAACCCGATCGAGGCGATCCTGGAGCGCACGGGCGGCGTCGGCGCGGATTCCAGCATCGAGGCGGTCGGCGCGACCGCGACGGTCGACATGGCGATGCGCTGTGTCCGCGGCGGCGGCACGGTCTCGGTCGTCGGAGTGCCGGCGGAGTTCACGGCCGACTTTCCGTACTACCTCTTCTGGGAGAAAGCCCTGACCTTTCGCTCCGGGCGGTGCAACGTGCAGCGTTACATGAAGCCGCTGCTCGACCTGCTCGCCGCGGGCCGGCTGCACCCGGAAAAGATCATCAGCCACCGCATGAAGCTCGCCGAAGCCGCAGAGGCCTACCGGATGTTTGACGCCAGGAAAGCGACGAAAATCGTCCTGACGCCCTAGTTCATGGCGTCGAGCGCGAGCAGGTAGCCCTTCGCGCGCTCGGTCAGCGGGTAGCGGCTCTCCAGCGCGTGGAAGTCGGGCCCGTGGTCGCTCTGGACCAGGTGCGCCATCTCGTGGACCAGCAGGTAGTCGAGCACCCAGTCGGGCAGCGCCCCCGCACGCCTGGCGATCCGGATCGTGCCGCCGGTGAACGTGCAGCTGCCCCACAGCCGCTCCATGTCGGTGAAGCCGATCGAGGTCCAGCGCAGCTTGCCGTCGAAGTAGCGCTCGTTCAGGCGCTGGGCTCGCTCGGCCAGGCGGTCGTCTGATGGCCGCCGGCGCTCGGCCTGCTTCTCCAGGCGGCGACTCATGACCTCGGCCCAATGCTTGCGCTCGGAATGCGGCATCGTCGCAGGCACGAGCAGCTCGAGCACACCCGACCTCATCCGGGCGGCCACTGTGCGGCGACGCTTGCGCGACGTGATGATGCGGATCGGGGGCGTGGCCGAATTGTAGGATTTGCCGCGCAACTGACGTGCCTAGAAGCCTCGTCCTCGGAAACGGCAACACGCTCGTGGGCTTCGACGCGACGTACTCGGTCCGCGACATCTACTTCCCGCGCGTCGGCGACGCCAACCACACGATGGGCAACGTGTGCCGGACCGGCTTTTTCATCGACGGCCGGTTCGCCTGGCTGGACGACGGCGCCTGGGTGCGGACGCTCGGCTACGCCGAGGACTCGCTGGTCAGCGACGTCACGCTGTCGCATCCCGGGCTTGGCATCTCCGCGCGCTTCGAGGACTACATCGACCTCGCCCGCAACTGGTTCATCCGTAACCTCACCGTCACCTCGCCGTCCGGCTTCAACGCCGGCTCCGTCTTCTTTCATTACGACTGGTACATCGAGGGCTCGGACATCGGCAACACGGTGCTCTACGACCCGCGGCACCGCAGCGTCATCGCCTACAGGGCCAACCGCTATTTCCTGGTCGGCGGCATCTCGGGCGAAGAGTTCGGCATCTCGAGCTGGGCCAACGGCAAGAAGGGCAACGGCGCCGCCGGGACGTGGGTCGACGCCGAGGACGGGGTGCTCGGCCGCAATCCGATCGAGCAGGGTTCGGTGGACTGCACGGTCGCGTTCGACCTTGGCCGCGTTGCCGCCAACCAGCCGCGCAGCCTCACACACTGGCTGTGCATGGGCACGCGCCTGAGCGAGGTCACGGTCTTCGGCCAGGAGCTGATCGTCAGCAAGGGCCCGGACACCTACCGCGACCGCACGCTCACGTACTGGCAGGTGTGGTCCGAGAAGGACCACCGCCACATCGACGAGGCGCTCGGCGAGGACGCGTCAAAGCTCTACCGGCGCAGCGTTTTGACCGCGCGCACGCACAACGACAACCGCGGCGCCATCATCGCCTCGACGGACTTCGACATCACCAAGTTCGCGCGCGACACGTACGCCTACCACTGGCCGCGTGACGGCGCGTTGGTCGCCAATGCCCTCGACCGTTCGGGGCACGAGGACTGCACGCGCCAGTTCTTCACCTTCAGCCAGCAGTGCCTCGTCGAAGAGGGCTTCTTCCTGCACAAGTACACGCCGTACGGCCAGCCCGGCAGCTCGTGGCTGCCGTGGGTCGATTCGCACGGCGTGCGGACGCTGCCCGTGCAGGAGGACGAGACCGGGCTCGTGCTGTGGTCGCTGTGGCAGCACTACCGCATCCACCGCAACCTCGACTTCGTCGTGGGCCTCTACTCCACGCTCGTGACGCCCGCCGCCGACTGGATGGTGGAGTACGTCGACGAAAGGAACGGGCTGCCGATGCCCTCGTGGGACCTGTGGGAGGAGCGTTGGGGAGTGCACGCGTTCACGGTCGGTGCGGTGTGGGCCGGGCTCGACGCCGCGCGCAACTTCGCCGACCTGTTCGGCGACGTGAAATCTTATGTGCGATACCGGGACGCGGCCGAGCGTCTCCGCGAGGCGTCCGACACCCACCTCTACAGCGCGGAGCTGGGCCGCTTCCCGCGGCGGATCACGGTCGAGGACGACGAGTCGGCGACGGTGGACACGGTTCTGGACAGCGCGATCTACGGCCTGTGGCGGTTTGGCATGTACCCGCCGGACGACAAGCGGATCGTCGACACCATGCACGCCATCGCCGAGCAGCTCTCGAACAAAGCGAGCTGCGGAGGAATCGCGCGCTACGCCGACGACTACTACTTCAAGGTGGAGCCCGACACGAATCTCGTGCCTGGCAACCCATGGTTCATGTGCACGCTGTGGCTGGCGCAGTGGTACATCGCGACGGCGAAGACGGCCGCCGACCTGGTGCCTGCGCATCAGATGATCGACTGGGCGGTGAAGCATCAGCTGCCGGGCGGGTTGCTGTCCGAGCAGCTGGATCCGCACACGGGCGCGCCGCTCTCGGTCTCGCCGCTGACCTGGTCGCACGCGGAGTTCATCGTCACCGTGGACGATTACTGCAGCAAATCGGACTCACTGCAACGTGCAGCCCCTCCGGCGCCTCCAGCCCCTCCAGCGCCTGCGGCGCCACCTCCCCGCTAGCGGGGAGGACTTCATCAGAGAGGAATGTTTCCGTGCTTGCGCGGCGGCCGCTCGACCGTCTTGCGCAGGCACAGCTGCAGCCCTCGCACTAGCTCCCGCCGCGTCTGGCTCGGCTCGATCACGTCGTCGATGTAGCCCCGCTCCGCGGCCACATATGGGTTGGCGAACCGCGCCGTGTACTCCGCGACCAGCTCCTTCCGCCGGCCCGCGGGGTCGCGCGCGCCTGCCAGGTCGCGCTTGTAGATGATGTTCACCGCCGCCTCTGGCCCCATCACCGCGATCTCCGCCGTCGGCCAGGCCAGGTTCAGGTCCGCGCCCATCTGCTTCGGCGACATCACGCAGTACGCGCCGCCGTAGTCCTTGCGCGTGATCACGGTCAGCTTCGGCACCGTGGCCTCGGCGTACGCGTAGAGGAGCTTGGCCCCGTGGCGGATGATCCCGCCGTGCTCCTGGTCGCGGCCCGGTAGATAACCCGGGACGTCGACGAACGAGATGATCGGGATGCCGAAGGCGTCGCAGAAACGGATGAAGCGTGCCGCTTTCACCGAGGCGTTGATGTCGATCGCGCCCGCGAGCACCTTCGGTTGGTTGCCGACGACGCCCACGACGTGGCCGCCCAGGCGTCCGAGCCCGACGACGATGTTCGGCGCGAAGAACGGCTGCACCTCGAAGAACTCACGCCCGTCCAGCACCCGCGACACGACGTCACGCATGTCGTAGGGCTTGTTTGGCGACTCGGGAACGATTGTCTGCAGCTCCTGGTCGGCACGCTCCAGGTCGTCGGTCGTGGGGACGAACGGCGGCCGCTCAGTGTTCGACAGCGGCAGGTAGGACAGGAGCTTGCGCACGCCGGCCGCGCACTCGACCTCGGTTTTCGGCAGGAAGTGCGCGACGCCCGACGTCGCGTTGTGCACCTGGCCGCCGCCGAGCTCGTCGAACGACACCGCCTCGCCGGTCACGACCTTGATGACCTCCGGGCCGGTGATGAACATGTAGCCCTGGCCGGCGACGATGAAGATGAAGTCGGTGATTGCCGGCGAGTACACAGCGCCGCCGGTGCACGGGCCGGCGATGACGGAGATCTGCGGGATCACTCCCGACGAGCGCACGTTGCGGAAGAAGATGTCCGCGTAGCCCGCCAGCGCGACCACGCCCTCCTGGATTCGCGCGCCGCCGGAGTCGTTGATGCCGATGATGGGCACGCGGTTGCGGATCGCAAGCTCCTGGACTTTGACGATCTTCTCCGCCGTCACCTCACCCAGCGAGCCGCCGAAGACCGAAGCGTCGTACGCATACACAGCCACCGGCCGGCGGTCGATCTCGCCGAAACCCGCGACCACGCCGTCGCCCGCGACCTTGCGATCCTCCATCCCGAACCCGTGGGCGCGGTGGGTGGCGAAGACGTCGAGCTCGACGAACGAGCCCTCGTCGAGCAGCATCTCGATCCGGTCGCGCGCCGTCGCCTTGCCAGCGGCTCGCCGCTTGTTCGCGGCCTCGGTGTCCGCGTGCAGCGCCTGATAGCGCCGCTTGCGGTACTGGTTGACCTTCTGCTCCGAGACGGTCGCCGCCTCTCGCTGTGGCGCCTCGACCCCCTCGAGGCTTGGGGTCGTCCGCCGGACCGGCGACATCGACCTGGGCTTGCGGGCGGCCATGCGCATATATCGTAGGCGCCGTGCCGAAGGCTCAAACCCAGCTCGATCTCGATCGCGCGGTCACTTTGCGCCAGCTGCGCACGTTCAAAACCGTCGCCGACCTGACGAGCTTCAGCCTCGCGGCGCAGCGCCTCAAGCTCAGCCAGCCATCGGTCTCGTACCAGGTCAAAGAGCTCGAGGAGACGCTCGGACTGCCGCTCCTGGACCGCCTCGGCAAGCGCGTCAAGCTGACCGAGGCGGGCACCGTGCTCTACGCCTACGCACGGCGGATGCTCGACGTCCTCGACGAGGCGACCGTCGCGATCGAGGAGATGCGCGGCATCAAGCGCGGGACGCTGCGCGTCGGCGCGAGCACCACCGTCGGCATCTACCTGCTGCCGGCGGCGCTCGGCGCGTTCAAGAAGCTCCATCCAGGGTTGGTCATCTCGCTCGAGATCGGCACTCGCGCGCGGGTCCAGGAACAGGTGCTCCGCAACGAGCTGGACCTGGCCGTCGTCGGCCCGGCACTGCAAGATCCGGAGCTGGCGATCATTCCTTTTCTGAGCGATGAGCTGGTCGTCGTCGCGCCGGCCGGCCACGAGCTGGCGCGGAAGAGAGGCCTGAGCCTCAAAGACCTCGCCGGCCAGCCGTTCATCATGCGGGAGGCGTCGTCGGGTAGCCGGTGGTCGCTCGAGAAAGCTGCGCGCAGAGCGGGAGCGAAGCTGGGCGTCGCGATGGAGCTCGGCTCCAATGGAGCCATCAAGCATGCGGTCGAATCGGGGCTTGGCCTGGCCGTCCTCTCGCGCTACGCGACCGCGCTCGAGTTTTCCAGCGGACGGCTGGTCGAGCTGAAGGTGCGCGGCTTTCCAATCCGCCGCGACTGGCACATCGTCCACCTTCGCCGGCGCAAGCTGCCGGCGCCGGTCGCGGCCTTCATCGACTTCTTGAAGGGGAAGACCTGGCTCTCGCGCAACGGCGCACCGACCGATTAGGGTGATCCGTCGCGTTTTCACCCAGCCGTTTCTGTACTGGGCGCTCGCGGCGGTTTTCTGGATCCGCGTGGTCGTGCTGACGGTCCTCTCCCCGCGACGGCCGGACACGGAGGGCATGTGGGAGGGCGGGCGCGCCTATCTCAACGAGCCGTCTCATATGTACGACGCCGCGGCGAACTACCTGGACAGGCTGCACATCATCGCCCCGCCCGGCGGCCTTGACGCCTTCGTCAGCCCGCCGCCCGTGGCAGTCCTCGCGGTGCCGATCGCTTTGCTGCCGAAAGACGTGGGCGTCCAGGTGTGGACCGCGATCGACGCGCTCGCGCTGCTGATTGCGCTGCGTCTGCTGTACCGCGTCGTGGCCAGCCGGCATCCCGTCGCCCGGCCGGTGTTCTGGCTGGTCGCGGGCTACTTTCCCCCGCTCTTCGCCGACGTCAGCGCCGGCCAGCGCGGAGGGATCCTGCTGGTGTGCGCGATGGCCTCCATCTGGCTCGAGCGACGCTCGCCGTTGATCGCCGGCGTCGCCGGCGGCGTCGCCGCGTCGCTCAAATACTTTCCGGCGGCCATGATCATCGGCCCGCGACCGGAGCATCGCTTCCGCTACGCGGTAGCGCTCGGCGTCGCGGCGATCGCGGTCACCGCCATCACCTTCATCCCTCTCGGATTTGGCGGCACGCTCTTCTACTACCAGCACGTCCTGCTTCCTTCGCTCGCCTCTCACAACCCCGACTGCGCCTACGACTCGGTGCGCACCCTGTTCACGCGCTACATCGGCGGCGAGCAGTTCGCGGTGCCGGGCGGCACCGGCTACGTCCTCGTCACGTCCCCGCTCCACTTCGCGGGCCTCGCCCTGTTCCTTTCATACGTCAGCGCGCTCACGTTCGCGGGAGCGGCCGCGTGGGCGGCGTGGCGCAGCGGCTGGAACGCCGCCTATGGGATGTCGCTCGGATTCGCGCTCGGCGCCCTGATCCCCAACGAGGTCTGGCCCTACCAGTGGCTGCCGCTTCTTCCCGTCGCCCTCCTGCTTGCCGTGCGCGCGATCGAGAGCCGGCGATACGTAACGCTGGCGCTCCTCGCGCTCTGCCTTCTCGGCTTCTACAAGCAGCCGTGCGACCTGTTTTTCCCGAACCTGTGGACCATCGCCGCGATCGGAATCTACGTCCTGGCCGTGTGGGAGAATCGACTTTTCCACACCGCCAACGACTAGAGAGGGGAGTGAGCATGGCGCTCAACGCCGACGTCAGCTTCACCTGGGTTGGTCACGGGACCTGGAAAGCGCGCAGCGCCAGGGGCAAAGAGGTCCTCATCGATCCGTGGGTCATGGGCAATCCCGCAGCCCCGGAAACTCTGAAGAACGTCGACGTCTGCGACCTGATGCTCATCACGCACGGCCACTTCGACCACATCCACGACGCGCTCGAGATCGCGCGCCGGACCAAGCCGACGATCGTCTGCAACTACGAGGTTGGCGCCTGGCTGGGTTCCAAGGGGATCGACAGCGAGAAGATCATCGGCGCCAACCAGGGCGGGACGATCGAGGTCGAAGGGATCAGTGTCACGCTGGTGCACGCCGAGCACTCCTGTGGGATCACCGACGACAACGGGAGCATCGTCTACGGCGGCGACGCGTGCGGCCTCGTCATCGAGTTCGAGAACGGGTTCACCGTCTACTTCGCCGGCGACACCGATGTCTTCGGCGACATGGCCCTCATCGCCGAGCTGAGCAAGTTCGACGTCGCGTTCCTGCCCATCGGCGGGTTCTACACGATGGGCCCCGAGCGCGCGGCCAAAGCCGCCCAGCTCCTGGGCGTCAAGACCGTGGTGCCGATGCACTTCGGCACCTTCCCGATCCTCTCAGGGAACCCCAGCCAGCTCCAGGAGCTCGTTGGCGGAGCTGTGAAAGTTCTCGATATCAAGCCCGGAGATCGCGTCTAGCCGCTAATCTCGCCGCGTGCGTGACGTGATCGGCGCCTCCGCCGGATGGCTGGCGCGCGCGATCGCGGACAAGAAGCTGTCCTCGGTCGAAGTCGTGCGGGCGCACCTGGAGCACATCCACACCGTCAACCCACGCCTCAACGCCGTTGTCTTCGCCACCGCCGAGAGCGCGATCAAGGAGGCCCGCGCCGCAGACCGCCGGGCCAAGAACCGCAAGGCGGTGCTCGGTCCCCTGCACGGCGTGCCCTTCACCGCGAAGGACATCTTCAACACCGCCGGCCTGCCCACGACCACAGGGCTGCGAATGCTGCGCAGCCGCATCCCCGACCACGACGCGACGGTCGTCGCGCGGCTCCGCCGGGCGGGCGCGATCCTCATCGGCAAGACCAACTGCCCACCAGGCGGTTCAGACGAGGACGGCTGGACCCCCGCGCGCGGCGCCACCCGCAATCCCTACGACGTCAACCGCTCACCAGGCCTGACCAGCAGCGGCGAGGCGGCGATCATCGCCGCCGGAGGTTCTCCCCTCGGCCTGGGCAGCGACTCGGGCGGCAGCATCCGGCTCCCGGCGCACTACTGCGGCGTCGCGGCGCTCAAGCCCACGGCCGGCCTCATCCCGGTCACTGGCGCATACGGCCTGGCCGGCGGGGTCAGCGACACGCGGAGCCAGGTCGGTCCGATGGCCCGCTACGTGTCGGACCTGCGCATCGCGATGCGGGTGCTCGCCGGGCCGGATGGGCTCGACTCCGGCGTGGCGCCAGTTCGCGCCTGGACGGCGCCAAAGCTGGAGGGGTTGCGCGTCGCCTGGTACGCGGACGACGGCCTGGCCAGGCCGACGGCGACGGTGGCCGCCACCGTCAAGGCCGCGGCGAGGGCGCTGGCGGCGGCCGGGTGCAACGTGACCGAAGAGCGACCGCCCTCGCTGGGCGAGGCCTACCTGGTCACGCTTGCGTTCTGGGGCCGCAAGCGTATGCGCTACGAGCACATGTACGAGCGGTTGGACGCGTTCCGGACGTCGGTGCTGAAGTTCATGTCCCGCTTCGACCTGGTCCTGAGCCCGGTGGCGCCGGACATCGCGCCGCTGCTCAAGATCAAGCCCGTGACCAATCACCAGCTGAGCTACACAGTGCCGTACTCGCTTAGCGGCAACCCCTGCGTGGTGGTCCGGGCGGGCACGTCGCCGGAGAACATGCCGATCGGCGTCCAGGTGGTGGCCGGCAACTGGCGCGATGCCACGGCCTTGAAGGCGGCGAGGGCCATCGAACGCGCGCTGGGCGGTTGGCGCCCTGCTAGCGTGGTCGGGTGAGGTTTCGGTACTCCCGCTGGGACGGAAGTCAGAAGCTGGACGAGCTGGACGCCGGCGACGTCCTGGACGCGCTCTCCGACGACCTGATGAACTACGGCGACCTCAACGCCGCGCTCCAGCGCTTCCTCCGCTGGGGCTCGCCGAACATGCCGGGTCTCGAGCAGCTGCTCAAGCAGTTGCGCGACGCGCGTGAGCGGGAGCTAGGCCGCTACAACCTCGACTCGACGGTCGAAGAGCTGCGCCAGAAGGTGCAGGACGTAATCGACACCGAGCGCAAGGGCATCGACCGCCGGATGCAGGAGGCGGCGCCTGAGGCACGCAAGCTCCTCGACCGGATCTCGCGCCAGCGCACCGACCAGCTGGACAGGCTGCCCGACGACCTCGGCGGCCGCGTCAAGGGACTGCGCAACTACGAGTTCGTCGACGATGAGGCGCGGCAGAAGTTCGAGGAGCTGATGCAGCAGCTGCAGAAGCAGATGCTCGACCAGATGTTCCAGGGGATCAAGGGCTCTTTGCAGCAGATGCAGGGCCAGGACCTTTCCCGCGTGCGTGACATGGTGCGCGAGCTGAACAAGATGCTCGAGGACCGCATGGAGAGTCGCACGCCGGACTTCAACGGCTTCATGCAGCGGTTCGGGGACATGTTCCCGCCGGGAATCAACTCGCTCGACGAGCTGCTCGAGCACATGCAGCGGCAGATGGCGCAGATGCAGTCGCTGCTTCAGTCGCTGAGCCCCGAGGCGCGCGAGGAGCTGCGCCAGATGATGGACGCCCTGCTCCAGGACGACTCGCTGCGGCTCGAGCTGGCGCGGCTGTCCGGGTTCATGCAGGCGATGATGCCGCCCTCGGAACTGACCGAGCGCTACCCGTTCTTCGGCGAGGACCCGATGAGCCTGGGCGAGGCGATGGGCTTGATGGAGCGGCTGCAGCAGATGGACCGCCTGGAGTCGCAGCTCGAGCGAGGCAGCTTCCGGCCCGACGACGTCGACCGCTCGCTTGCCCAGCAGCTGCTCGGTCCGGAGGCGCGACAGGCGCTCGACCAGCTGCGCCAGGTCACCGACGTGCTGGAGAGGGCGGGTTACGTCGAGCGCAAGGGCCGGCGCTTGGAGCTCACGCCGCGCGGCATGCGGCGGATCGGCCAGTCGGCGCTGCGCGACATCTTCGACCAGCTGAAGAAGACGCGGATGGGCCAGCACAGCCTGTGGCGCGGCGGCCTCGGCACGGACGCGTCGGACGAGCTGAAGGAATACGAGTACGGCGACCCGTTCCTGCTCGACATGAAGGAGACGCTCTTCAACTCGATCGTGCGCGAGGGGCCGAAAGTGCCGGTGAAGATCGCGGCCCCCGACTTCATCGTCCACCGCACCGAGCACATGACGCAGGCGTCGACCGTGCTGATGATCGACATGAGCCGCTCGATGTTCCTTCGCGGCTGCTTCCTGGCCGCCAAGAAGGTGGCGATAGCGCTCGACTCCCTGATCCGCTCGCAGTACCCGCGCGACTCGCTGTACGTCGTCGGCTTCTCCAACTACGCGGTCGAGCTGAAGCCGCAGACGCTGCCGCAGCTAGCGCTCAACGACTACGTGTACGGCACCAACATGCAGCACGGCTTCCAGCTCGCGCGCTCGCTGCTGGCCAAGCACCGCGGCAACCGGCAGGTGATCATGATCACGGACGGCGAGCCGACCGCCCACCTCGAGGAGAACGGACGGGCGTCATTCGCGTACCCGCCGACCTACAAGACGATCCAGCAGACGCTGAGCGAGGTCAAGCGCTGCACGCGCGACCGGATCGTGATCAACACCTTCATGCTCGAGCGCGGGCCTTACCTGACAGAGTTCATCAACCAGATGACGCGGATCAACAAGGGGCGGGCGTTCTTCGTCTCGCCGGACCGGCTGGGCGAGTACATCCTGATCGACTACGTCACCGGCAAGCAGCGCCGGCGCGCGAGCAGTCGCGGCCGGGCGCGAATCGCTTAACCTCAAAGAGTGTCACGCGCCCGAGTTCCGAAGTGGATACGTGGCATCGGCGGCCGGAGGCAAGGAAGGGGTGGCGCGGCTAGGAGCGCACTGCGTGTGCGCGACGACGCAGCGCCGGGCCCCCTGACACAGCCTTCAGCGCCGAAGGCGCCCGGCCGCCGAGGACGCGTAGTCACGAGGAAGCTCGGGGGCGGGACACTCTAATGGTCGCGGAGAGGGAAGTCGCCGTCGAACGGCGCAATCTGAGCCCCGCCGCGTTGTACGAAGAGGCGATCCGGCGCGAGGAGGCGGCCATCGTCTCCACCGGCGCGCTGACCGCGGAGACCGGCAAGCACACCGGCCGCTCGCCCCGCGACAAGTTCTTTGTCAGGGAGCCGACGAGCCAGGACGCCATCTGGTGGCACCCGGGCAACCAGCCGATCGCGAGCGCGAAGTTCGACCAGCTGCTCGCGAAGGTGGAGGAGTTCGTCCGCACGCACCCGGTCTACACGCAGGACGTATTCGCTTGCGCCGACCCACGGTTCCGGCTGCGGGTGCGCGTGGTGAGCGAGCTCGCGTGGCACAGCCTCTTCGCGCGGAACCTGTTCATCCGGCCGACCGCCGACGACCTGCTGAACTTCGAGCCGGACTTCACGGTCATCTCGCTGCCGTCGGTGGAGGCCGATCCGAAGGTCGACGGCACGCGCAGCGAGACGTTCATCCTCGTCAACCTCGGGCGCCGGATCGTGATCATCGGCGGCACCGGCTACGCGGGCGAGATCAAGAAGTCGGTCTTCACGGCTTTGAACTACCTGCTCCCCGCGCAGAGCGTGTTCCCGATGCACTGCTCCGCCAACACCGAGCCGGACGGCTCGGACGTCGCCCTCTTCTTCGGCCTCAGCGGCACCGGGAAGACGACGCTCTCGGCTGAGCCCGCGCGCCGCCTGATCGGCGACGACGAGCACGGATGGAGCGACCGCGGGATCTTCAACTTCGAGGGCGGCTGCTACGCCAAGACGATCCGCATTCACAAAGAGTCGGAGCCGGAGATCTACACCGCGACGGAGAGCTTCGGCACCATCCTCGAGAACGTCGTCTACGACCCGCTGACGCGGGTTCCCGACTACGACTCCGACGAGAAGACGGAGAACACCCGCGCCGCGTATCCGATCGACCTGATCCCCAACGCGGTGATCGGCGGGATGGGCAGCCACCCGCACAACATCATGTTTCTGTCCGCGGACGCGTTCGGCGTGCTGCCGCCCGTGTCGAGGCTGGACGAGGAGCAGATCCGCTTCTACTTCCTGTCGGGGTACACGGCCAAGGTGGCCGGCACCGAGCGCGGCGTCACCGAGCCCGAGCCGATCTTCTCCACCTGCTTTGCGGCTCCGTTCCTCGTCCTGCCGCCGGAGCGCTACGCCGACATGCTGGTCGAGCGGGTGAAGCGCCACCATTCCGACGTGTGGATGCTCAACACCGGCTGGGTCGGAGGTCCGTACGGCGTCGGTGAGCGGATGTCGATCGCCCACACGCGCGCGATCGTGCGCGCCATCCTGCAGGGCGACCTGCGGGGCGTCTCCACCCACGTCGACCCGGTGTTCGGGCTGCAGATCCCGAACCGCGTGCCGGGCGTGCCGCGTGAGGTGCTCGACACGCGTGACAGCTGGCCGAACCCGGAGGACTACGACCGCCAGGCGGCGAAGCTGCGGGACATGTTCGAGAAGAACATCCACTCGATCGGCAAGAACGCCTCGACCGCTGGGTAGTTGAAGTTCGCGATCGTCGGCAGCCGGCATTTTGCCGATCCTGCGTGGGTCACCGAGTACGTTGGCTCAATGCCGCGCGGCGCTTCGATCATCACCGGCAGCGCGAGCGGGGTGGACGCCGCCGCAACTCGCGCGGCGCGGGAGAAAGGGATTCCCGTCCAGGTGATGCCGGCTTCGTTCGAGGAACTGGCCGACCCGAGCAAGGCCGCGGCGCGCAACCAACGCCTGGTGGACGCATGCGATGTGCTCGTCGCGTTCTGGGACGGCTCCTCCAAGGGGACTCGAACCACCGTGGAACGCGCCCTCGACTCGGGCAAGGAAGTCCACGTCTTCGTGGCTTCGTAAGATGCGCCCATGGCGGTAGCGATCGCGGTCCGGGTTCGTCTCTTCGCCCGTTTGCGCGAGCTCGCGGAGGCCAAAACCGATGTGCTGCAGGTCCCGCCCGGCTCCTCGCTGGCCGACGTCTATGACACGCTGCGGGCGAAGCACCCGGCCCTGCCCGCGCGAGATTCTGTCCGCGCCGCGCTGAACCAGGAGTTCGCCGGCTGGGAGCACCTTGTCGCGGAGGGCGACGAGGTGGCGTTCATCCCACCGGTGAGCGGAGGTGCCCGATCCGCTACGACGTGACCATTGACCCGATCAACGCGCGCGAGCTCGAAGCGGTCGTGTCGCACCCGGGCGCGGGCGCGATCTGCACCTTCAGCGGGATCGTGCGCGACAGCTCGCGAGGACAGACGGTGACCCACCTCGACTACGAGGCCTACGCCGAGATGGCGGTTCCGCAGATGCGGAAGATCGGCCAGGAGATCAAGGACCGCTGGCCCGAGGCGCGGGTGGCGATGGCGCACCGCACCGGCCACCTGGAGATCGGCGAGGTCTCAGTCGTCGTCGCGGTGTCGTGCCCGCACCGCCAGGAGGCTTTCGAGGCGTGCAAGTGGGGAATCGACCGGCTCAAGGAGTCGGTGCCGATCTGGAAGAAGGAGCACGCGGCCGACGGGACGTTCTGGATCGAAGGGGACGAGAAGAAGCCGGCCTAAAGCCTCGATTAGCCCTCTTTGCGCAAAAGACGCCGATTCGGGCCGGGCGATACGTCACTTTTGCGCAGAACGCAACAATTACGGCGCTGCTGGGAACCTAGTCCTTCACTCGCGCGACGGAGAGGCCATCACGGACCGGGATCACGATGCTCTCCAGCCGCGGGTGCCTGGAGACGAAGTCGTTGTAGAACGCCACGTTTTTCGCCTGCTGGTTCCCCGGATGGAGGACCTCACCCTGGCGAAGTGCGTTGTCGGCCATCAGCAAGCCTCCCGCGTCCAGGCGCTCGAGGCACAGCTCGGTCACCCGTCGCGTGATGTCTTCGGACCGGAAAGAGTTCAGCAGGTCGATGAAACAGACGTCGAACCTCGCGTCCAGCTTCTCCAGGCCGTCCTTGGCGTTCTCCTCGAGGACCAGCGCCTGCTTCCCGAATCCGGCCTCGGCAAAGTTGGCGCGCGCTCGCTTCGCGCGGTCGGGATCCATCTCGTAGGTGGTCAGGGTTCCGCCATCCGTGGCGCGCAGCAGCCAGATCCCGCTGTAACCGGTCGCGGTGCCGAGCTCGAGGATCCGCTTCGCGCCGGCGATCTTGACCAGGAGGTACAGCAGCATCCCCTCGTGCTCCTCGACGATCGGGATGCCCTCGCGGGCCGCCTCCTCCTCCATGCGCGTCAGCACCGCGTCGCGCTTCGGCAGCAGGCCGTCCAGGTAAGCCTGCAGGTCGTCGGTCACCTCAACTGTCCTCATCGCGGCTCCTCCAGAACTCATCGACCATCGGTTGCAGCGTAACCACGTACTCGACCATGCATTCGACGCCGTCGCCGAGCACCCGTTCGTCGAGGCGGGCGGCGGGCAACGTCTCGTAGAGCCGCGTCCAGCCGCGGTCCCACGGCTCTAGCTCGGCGCGCGGCAGACCGGCTTTGACCTCGACCATCCGCGCTCGGAAATATTCGAAAGCCGCCTGGTTTGTGTTCGCCGGCGCCTCGAAGTGCAAGCCGATTTCCAGCCTACCGGCGCCCGCGTGGTGCCATGCCTCGTAGTGGAAGGCCGGCTCGGCGAAGTAGACCTTCATAAGCCGGCCCCTGCCGCGCGTGGTCCGGAAGTCGCGAAGGCCGGCGGGCAGCTTCGCCTTCAGGTCCTTGCGCATCGCGGCGAAGAAGTCAGCAGGCGTTAGCAAGATTTTCCGTAAGCTGCGACTCACGGTGGCATACGTCCCCACGGTCGTGGAGAACGAGGGCGGCAATCGAGAGCGCACCTTCGACATCTACTCGCGCCTGCTGAAGGACCGCATCATCCTCATCGGCCGGCCGATCGACGACGTCGTGGCCAACCTCGTCGTGGCCCAGCTCATGTACCTGGCCGCGGACGACCCGGAGAAGGAGATCCAGGTCTACGTCAACTCGCCCGGCGGCGCCGTGACCGCGGGCCTTGCCATTTACGACACCATGCAGTACGTCCGGGCGCCGATCTCCACCGTTTGCATCGGCCGCGCCGCCAGCTTCGGCACGGTCGTGCTGATGGCGGGGGCGAGGGGCAAGCGCTTCTCGCTGCCGAGCGCGACGATCCACATGCACCAGCCGCTCATCGGCGGCAAGGGTCTCCAGGGTCAGGCGACCGACGTCGACATCCACGCCAAGGAGATCATTCGCATCCGCTCGGTGCTTAACGAGCTGATCGCGAAGCACACCGGCCAGTCCCTCGAGCGTGTCGAGCGGGACACCGACCGCGACTTCTTCCTGACGCCTCAAGAGGCGGTTGAGTACGGGCTGATCGACGGCATCATCGCGGCGACGCGGGGGTTGCCGATGTCGCTGGCTTCGGCCAAAGGCTGATCCGCAGAAGCAGCGGCACGAACACCACCAGCCCGACCAGGGCGGGGATCGGCGCCGGCGCCAGGGCCGCGATCAGCGCGCCGACGCTCAGCAGCAGCCACTCGAACCAGGACGCCTGACCCCAGATCGCAAGCCCGACCGCGACCAGGACCAGGTCGGCGGGCAGCGCGTGCGGTGACGCCAGAACACCGCCGATAACCAGGATGGCGACCGCGCCCCGGAAATCCTGGCGGCGCCGCCACGCTAGGTAGACCACGAGCACCACCGCCAGCGTTACGAGCACCGCCACCGCGGGCCCTGGCACCAAGACCCCGAGATGCGCGACGTCGACCTCGCGGCTGACCGGCGCCACCGTGGTGCCCGTCTGGCCCAGCCAGTCGGTGACCCAGTGTGGGTCGAGGACGAGGGTCGGCAGCAGCAGGACCAGGCCGGCGGCCGCCCACCCCGCGATCACCTTCCAGCGGCGCGCGAGGAGCAGCGCGACGCCAAGGGGCAGCACGAGCTGCGGTTTCGTCAGCGTCAGCCCGAGCGCGAGGCCGGCGAGGTAGGGCCTGGCCCACAGCGCGACGGCCGCACCGACGCCCAGGGCGACGAAGCCGTCGAGCTGGGCGTTGAGCATCATCAGCGCTGTCGGCACGGCCGCGAAGGCGGGCAGGATGGCGTTCGGCGGCCGCGGCCGGGTGGCGAGGTAGAGCCCAAAGGCCAGGCATATCAGACCCGCCAGGATCCACAGCCGTCCGCCGAGGTCGGTCCCGAGCGCGTCGAACGGCACGCCGAGCAGCGCCACCCAGGCGGGCGCAAGAAAAGGAAGGATGCCGTGGATGCCCGGCGTCACCAGCACCCGTCCGCCCGTGACATCGCTCTCGGCGCGTTGCTGCGCCTCGATGTCGTACAGGTGTCCCGGGTCGGAGACGATGAGGCGCGCGCCCGCGGCGAATGCCGGCCAGTCGGAGTTGACGACGTCGTCGTTGGGCAGCAGCGGGTAGATGAAAAAGGCGAGCGCGACGGCGAGGAGCGCGACCGAGCCGCGCCATCGCCAGCGACTCACGTGCGTGGGGTCTTCACAGTTCGATGGAAAGCCCGTCGGTCGCGGCGCGCACGTCGACTCCGGTTCGCTGCGACAGGCGGGCGGCCACCTCTGAGGGGTTGGCACGCCAGACCGTCATCCCGTAGTGCGTCAGAAACGCGATCCGTGGCCTGGCGTCGCGGATGATCCGCTCGGCGTCAGCGATGCACAGGTGCGGCAGCGTCGGGATGCAGTCGCGGAGCACGGTGTGGATGACCATCACGTCGGCCTTGTGCTGCTCCGCGATACCGTCGTAGTAGCCCGAGTCGGTGATCCAGCCGAGGTTGTCTCCGAACCGGAACCCGTATGTCTCGGACTGGTGGACGTGGCGGCCGCTCGTCGTGAAGCTCAATCCGTCGACCGCGTAGGTCGTCTCGGGCGCGAGGCGCACGATCTCGCGCGGAAACCGGCGCACGTACTTGAGGACGACTGGGTCCTCGTCTAGCGCGTCTGACGGGCAGAACAGGCGACCTCGGTGCTGGAAACCGCCGTCGGTCATCGCCTCGAGCATCACGTTCACGTCGCCGGTGTGGTCGAGGTGGCGATGGCTGAGCACGATCGCGTCCAGCGTGGTCAGGTCGACCCCACGCTGCGCGTACCGCACGATCGCACCGGGGCCCGGGTCCAGACTGATCCTGGTGTTGCCCTCTTCGAGGAACAGCCCGCCCGACGCCGCGACCTGCCGTGCCACCATGAACCGGGCGCCGGCGACGCCCATGAAGGTCAGCCTCAAGTCTCGGCAACCTGCGACAGCGCAACCTCCGACTTCTCGCCGAAGTAGCGGTCGTAAAGCTCTTCGACGCGCTCGAGCGTGTCGATCTCGTCCACCGGCTTGTCGTCACGGATGCGCACGATGCGCGGAAACCGAAGCGCGTAGCCGCTCATGTGCCGGCCCGAATGCTGGATGGAGTCGAACGCGACTTCGAGCACGACCTCGGGGCGGACCATGCGCCGGAAGCCCTGGTCCTCGATCGTCATCTCGAGAAACTTCTTCGTGAACTCAGCGATCTCGGCGTCGGTCAGGCCGGTGTACGCCTTGCCGACGTTGACGAGCTTGCCCGACCGCGTGTCCATGACCGCGAAGGTGTAGTCCGACAGCACGCCGCGCCGCTTGCCGTGCCCCCACTCGACTGCGGTGACCACCACGTCAAGCGTCGCCAGGGGACGCTTCAACTTCAGCCAGGCGAGGCCGCGACGCCCGGGTGTGTACGGGCTGAGCGGGTCCTTGACCATCAGGCCCTCGTTGCCCCGCTCGCGCGTCTCGCTGAATATCCGGTCCAGGTGCGCGGAGCCGGTCGCCTCCTCGAGCCGCGCGAGGAGGAAGGGGTGCTCGAGGCCGAGGCCCTCGAGCAGCTTGCGCCTCGTCGTCAGCGGCTCGTCCAGGAGCGTGCGGCCGTCGAGCCAGAGGAGGTCGAAGATCACGAGCACCACCGGGACCTCGCGCCGCAGCTCTTCGTCGACCTTCTTGCGGCCGAGGCGATGCTGCAGCTCGAAGAAGCGCAGCACGCGGCCGTCTCGATGCGCGAGCACCTCGCCGTCGAACAGCACGTCGTGGCCAATGCCCGGCGCGGCCTCGACCAGCTCCGGAAACGCGCCGGTCGTCTCCTTCAGGTCGCGCGAGAAAAGCTCGACGCGTGGGCCCTCGCGGTGAAGCTGACAGCGCACGCCGTCGTACTTCTCCTCGGTCCAGACGGTGTCGGCGCCCATGCGTGTGAAGGCTTCTTGCGGCGCCTCGACCGGGCTTGCGAGCATGAAGCGGACGGGCTGGAAGAGCGTGATCTTGCTGGCCTCGAACTCGCCGCGCTTGCAGCGCACGGCGGTCTCGCCGATGTCGCCGGTGACGAGGTGGACGCGCTTGACCTGGGTGATGGGAACGTCGAACGCCTCCGCGATGGCCGCCTCGACGAGCCCCTCGCTGAGGCCGATGCGCATCTCGCCGGAGATGATCTTGATAAAGAACCGCGCGGACTCGGGGTCCATGCGCCGGACCATGGCCTCGAGCGGCGCCGCCTTGGCGCTGCCGCGGGCGGAGCGGATCGCCTCCAGCGTGGCCTCGACGTCCGCGAGCGTCACAGGCGACGCATCTGTGGCGCCGTCCACGGCCTCGCGGGCCCAGTCGCCAGGGTCTGAGTGCTTGCGGAATATCCGGCCGAGCTCCTCCTCGTCTCGCCGCGAGACGGAGGAGATGACCTTGCTGAGCGTCGACCAACCGAGGCCGAGCGTGCGCCGTTGCGAGGGTGGAAACGCGCGCCCGCTCATGTAGACGGCGGCGCGGCGCAGGTCCTCCTCGTCGAGGGTGCGGAAGTAGGCGCCCAGGGTGCGTGTTTTCTCGAGCGTGGCGGGCGTGCTGCCAACGGCGGCGCCCGCTTTTGCGAACTCAAGCATCTCGACCGCGGCCGGGCGGCGAGGAATTCGGCGATCCAGGCGCATGGGCGCCGAAGTACCGCCGATCCGTGCCGTTTTCGAGATGCAACATGAGGAAGGTGACCTATCGTAGTGGCCCTATGCGCAGGTGCCCTTACCTCGAGGAATTGGTCAAGGAGCGGAGCGGTCCGCTGCGCGTCTACCGCTTCGACTGCCACGTCGACCACCGTTCCAAGCGCAAATACGCGCTGAGCGACAGCCCGCCCATCTGCGTACGAAATTTCGAGGACTGCCCGTTATACCAGGATGAAAAGCGCCGCGAGGACGGCACAATAACGCGCTACACGGACTAAATTACCGCCCTGGTACCCGCCATACCAATGAATTGCACAGTCTGTTCCGCTCCCGCTTTGCCCATCGATGACGCGTGCGTCTTCTGCCACGCGCCCCTGGTCGAGCGCGACGCGCCCGACGAATTGCTCGACTACCTGGTCGAGCGCATTCCGATCGCGCACGCCAAGCGCGGGCATCTGAACCGAGGACCCATCACCGAGCTGCAGATCGACATCGACGGCCGCAGCTTCCGCGCCCGCGTCAAGAACGAGATCCTCGAGCTGGCGCCGGCGGTCGAGCTGGCAGCATGGGTGGACCTGCTGCTGACCAAGCTCAGCGACGCGGCCGCGGGCGACCATGACCTGCGGCGGGCGGTGCTTCGGTCGGGCTGGGCCCTCCGCTAAGGCGCGGCGTTTTGCGCAAAACGGCCGCATGAAGCCGCTTCAGTTCAAGGAGTCGTCGCAACACTCTGACTTTTAGGAGTGTTGGAATGAAGCTTCCACCAAGACGTGACCTACAGCGCCGGTTCTGGCTGCTCGTCCGTGCCGGCCTGCTGCGAACCGAAGC
>Ga0207646_10000879_pt1 | contig 38842 bp, 28 predicted proteins | sample KBSK5502metaG_FD_184343 | JGI IMG/M metagenome (GOLD analysis project Ga0207646, IMG submission 184343) | Corn, switchgrass and miscanthus rhizosphere microbial communities from Kellogg Biological Station, Michigan, USA - KBS K5-50-2 metaG... | ecosystem: Host-associated > Plants > Roots >... | reverse complement strand
GTTGTCGAAGGAGCGGGACCAACTTTGATCGCGTTCAACAGAATACCGATGGGGTATTACAAAGGCCTCACGGATCGATACCGGGTAATCGTGATGAATTACCCTCCCGTCGACGATAATTCACCGGCTTTCATAAAGTCATTCACGGCTGAACATGTATGCCGAGAGATTTTGGCGGTTGCGAATGCGGAACACGCAGACCGTTTCGCGTGGTACGGATTCTCGTGGGGTGCTGTGGTTGGATTGCAGCTTGCGGTGCGCACGAATCGGTTGACCGCCCTAGCGTTAGGAGGATGGCCCCCGCTTGGCGGTCAATACCGCGATACTCTCGCCGCCGCGATCAAAAACTCGGAGACAACTGGCGTCAAACACTTCGTCACGTTCTACCGCAGTCTTCAGGATTGGCCCGAACGAGACGCCGTTTCGAAGCTGACTTGTCCGCGCCTGATCTTCGTCGGCCGCAATGACCATTTTGTTGCCGAGGGGTACGACATTCGACACGCGCCGCTGATCATCGAGCACCGCGAGGAACTGCAGCGCTTGGGCTGGACGGTTCGGATCATCGACGGCATTTCCCATGATCTGGGCGGCAGGCCCGATATCGTCATCCCGCTCCTTCGAGAATTCCTCGATCCCCTGCTGCTTCGTGGATAGATAATCGAATCTCGTCGTTATTGCCGGACATCTGACGCTCACTTGCCCCATGTAATGGGCCAAACCTTAGAAGTGCTTCACGATCCGGAAGTCGGATTCTGGGAAGTTAAGTCTCTCGGCTTGATGCAAGCGGTAATCGGGCTGCTTCATAGGCAAGTTCTCCGGACCGCCGCGAGATGCAGATTAATCGTTGAAGGCGCGTATTGTCTCTGTTCCAAACTGATCCGATAACGCAGAACGACATTTCGGTTGAAAGCCAATCGTGGTTTGGAGCAGTACCATTCGACAAATTCGGTGACGGCATGATCGTAGGTCAGCTGGCCGCTGTTCGACGTGAGTGTATTGAGGACCGCGGATTTCGCCTGTTCCAGATCGGGTAAGGCGAGGATCCGTAGCGACGAGAGTCCGCCGGATTCATCCACGACATCGTCGTCACGGAGCAACACCAGGGTAGCGGCATTGGCGCCGCACTCGTCGAAGCTGCATGCAGCTGGCTGCTCGATCACGGAGCGCCGCGGATCATGTTGTGGAGCGCAGAACAAAACACGACTGCCCGGCGGCCGTTTACCCGGCTTGGTTTCAGGCGAACCATGATCGAGATGACTCGCGACTTTCTGAAGAATGAGTAGGGCGGCAGTTACTGTGGAGGTCTTTCCCTCACATCAAAGGTGATGATCTTCCCGCCGCCGGTTCCCTCACCTTCCTCGACGCGAACATCCTCAAAGCCCAACGACCGCACGTTCGCGATGTCCCGTTTGATCGCTGCTGTATTGATCCTGTCCCCCGGCTTCGTCTGAATGCGCGCGACAATCGCCGGTGTGGCTATCGCCTGGTTTCCCCGCACCTGAATGCCGTCGACCACAGTGCCATCCGACAGCCGTGGCACGCTTGCCTGAACGGTATGGTGGCACGCAGTTGCGAGAACCATGATTAAAATCAGAGTTTTCATAGGTAACAGCATTTCTCCAAAGTACCCCGACTTCATCGTTCAGGAGTAACATCTCTCAACGAGGTGAATGGATATGTCCGAGCCGGAATTGCTATCGAGCAGGGTTCTCAGGCTGGAAAAGGGTTTGCGCCGGATTAAGATGACTGCGGTGCTTGGCTGCATCTTACTTGCGGCAATGGCTGTCATGGCGCAGGTACGGACGCGGCCGGGAGACGTCTTGCCGGGCGGAAGACTCATAGTCGAGCAACCGCCTCGACCCGCGCCGGCCGTAGAGAACGAAGTGCGCGCGCATCAAATCATCCTCCTGGATTACAACGGCAAAGAGCGCGCTTCGCTCGTCGCGGATAATGCCGGATCCGTGTTTCTCATCATGTCGGATCGGAACGGCAAAACGCGAATCAACCTCTTCGTCAGCAACGACGGTCCGGCGCTGACCTTCCTGGATCCAGCCGGCCAGGCCCGCACGATTTTAGGCAGCACGACGGCCGTCCCGTCCCACGTCAACGACAACGGCATTGCGGAAGTCGCGCCCCCATCATCTATTGTGTTCTTCGATCGAAATGGAAAGCTGTTATTCCGCACGCCATAGAACCGTGTATGAGGCGCGCCAGCCGGAGGTACACTCGTGACCGCAGCCTTTGAAACGAAACGCGATAACTTCTGTATTTCAACCGACCCGGCGCGTCTAGATGTCGATGCCATGCATGGCTTTCTGTCGCGAGCATATTGGTCTGAAGGCATTCCCAGGGAGACGATCGCGAGGGCAATCCAAAACTCGCTATGCTTTGGCCTGTACGATGGGTCCCGGCAAATTGGGCTGGCTCGCGTCATCACGGACAAGGCGACGTTCGCATATCTCTGTGATGTGTATGTGCTCGAGGACTATCAGGGGAATGGACTTGGGACGTGGCTGATGACGGTCGTGTTCTCCCATCCCGAGCTGCAAAATCTGCGGCGCTTCTCACTGGTGACACGGGATGCACACGGCCTCTATGAGAAGTTTGGATTTCAGCGGGTTGCCGAGCCCGGCCGGCATATGGAAATCGCGCGTCCGGGGATCTACAGACGGCATGACTGATTCGGTGTGGACCTTTACGTATTCCGTGGAGTCCAATACCGGCCGCGATTTCTCGTGGCGGTATTGGACAGATATCGCGAATTGGAACGATCCTCCCGCCCAATTTGTCTTGGATGGGCCGTTTGACGTTGGGTCGAAACTAACGACAACCGCGCCGGCCGGAACGTATCACTCCCTGATCCGTCACGTGGAGACTGGCGCTGCAGCCACTATCGAGATGCAATTGCAGGACGGCGTCCTTTCTTTTCATTGGAAGTTCGAAGATGTGACCGCGAGCCGGAGCCGCATTACTCAACGACTGATTTTGTCGGCGACAGATCCGGCATCGATTGCGCAGGCGCGGCTGCTGGAGCAGACCGTACCGGCCGGCATGGCCAAACTTGTCGCTGATATGGAGCGCGCGCAACAGGGCGAAATGGACACCGGGGAAGGCGAAAATCCTTCCGTCAGTCCGCTCGTGCTGCAGTTGCTGGAGTGGGTCTCCCGAGCTCACCGAAGTTACACCGAGACTATGGACGCCTGGCGAAGTACCTGTCCACGCCTCACCATATGGGAAGATGCCTTGATCGCTGGCCTCGTGCAAGTCGAGACGGATGCGGAAGGCACGCACGATTTGAGGGTCAGCCTCACAACACAAGGGGTGTCAGTGCTTGAAAGGAAACGCGGTAAGTTCTTCATTTCAACCGACTCCCCCCGCCAGTTACCGTGAATCCGCAGTTGATCGTGGTCGACTCACTAAAATTCGCGCACAGAACTTCCCTAGCCTGAATTTCCACGGCACACCTTTCGCCTAAGATCCGCCGGCGGGATGGCGCCATTCCATTCCGGAAATCACATTAAAAGGGGCGTCAGATCTGCAGTCTCGACAGAATCTGCGTTTCAGAGGCCGCGACAAGCCTTAGACAATAGGTGCGCCTACTATGTGCCATGACGGCAATCAAATGAGATACTGTCGGAAACGATGCTTGGCGTCGATTGGAATACGCATGTCCTTCGAATGGCGCGACTGGTGCGGCTTTGAGGCATACTAGGCCTTGCGGTCGACAAATTGTGTTGACGCGTCATATTGTAGGTGATACATGTAGTGTGTGCCTAAAGGCGCACCAAAGGACCTAAGCGACTGCCGCAAGTTCTTTCTCGAGCCCGACAACCCCAAGCAGCGCATGTACGAGGCTCTAAGAGCCTATTTCATCGATGATCGTCCCTCCCGCGAAGTCGCTCGCGCCTTCGGCTACACGGCTGGATCGTTTCAGGTCCTCTGCCATCATTTCCGCCGCGATCCCAATCCGGTTTTCTTTACCTCCACTCGGCCGGGTCCCCGGTCCCAGCCGAAGAAGTCGGCCGCGCGGGAGTTGATCATTGAACTGCGTAAGCAGAATCATTCCGTTTACGAGATCAGCGAAGCGCTCAAGGAGCAGAACTGTCCGCTCAGTCCAACCGCTGTTCGGGAAGTCCTCCGAGAGGAGGGATTCGCCCCGCTTCCTCGACGATTGGATTCGGAACGTCCCGATCGTCCGCGGCCCACCATTGAGCCGATCGCCGATGTCCGGAATGTATCGCTGGCTCCGCGCACCTTCACGACGCGTTGCGGGGGTTTGTTCTTATTCGTGCCGGATATGGTGCGCCTGAACTTGGATCACCTGGCACAAAGCGCCCATATGCCAGGATCGAAAATGATTCCAGCCGAACACGCGTTGCGCAGTTGTCTGGCCCTCAAGCTCTGGTCCATCGAACGGCACAGTCATGTCATGGCCCTGGTCGCTGATGAAGGTTTGGCTCTGTTTGCCGGACTGAATACGATTCCAAAGAAAAGCTACTTGTCGGAATATTCCTCACGCGTCAGCCATAGGAAAACCACTCAAATGTTGGCGGCCTGGCATGAGCAGGCCCATCCCGACAACCTGTTTGATGGCGAATCCTTCAATCTCGACTTCCATTCTGTGCCCTATTACGGAGCGCATCCGGTCGTCGAACGCCATTACGTGTCTGCGCGCAGCCGCCGCCAGCCCAGCATTCTGGTCTTCCTGGCTCAAGACGCCGCGGGCCGCGCCTTCTGTTATTCCAATGCCGACCTGCGCAAAGGCGACGAAGCCGATGAGATCTTCAACTTTATTTCTTTCTGGAAGCGCACCCACGGCCAGCAGCCCCGCCATCTGGTATTTGATTCCCGCCTCACCACCTACGCGAATCTGGCCCGGCTGGACAAAATGGGGATTTCCTTTATCACTCTCCGGCGACGGTCTCCGGCTTTGCTCAAGGAGATTGCGGTCCTGCCGCGTTCGGCTTGGCGCACCATTGAACTCGATGTCTCCACGCGCAAGTTCCGTTTTCCTCGCCTCTACGAACAGAAAGTCTCTCTGGCCGGCTGTAGTTTCCGCCAGTTGTTCATTCAGGATCTTGGACACGACGAGCCGACCATTCTGCTGACCAATCAGCGCCTTCTGTCTTCCAAAAAGCTGATCACCCGCTACGCCCAACGCATGCTCATCGAGAATGCGCTCTCGGATGCGGTGCGGTTTTTCCACATCGATGCCTTGTCTTCCAGCGTCGGGCTCAAGATCGATTTCGACATGGTCCTTTTGGTCGTCGCCAGCGGCCTCTACCGGATACTGGCTAAAAAGATGCGTGGCTATTCCGATGCTCAGGCCCGCCAAATCTTCCGAGATCTGATCGATATGCCAGCTGACGTCACACTCACCGAAGGCGAAGTCGAAGTCAGCTTCCACCGCCGCGCGCATCTGCCCATCATCCTGGCCTCTGGTCTCATCGACCAGCCAATTTCTGTCCCTTGGTGGAACGGACTGCGGTTGCGTTTAACCACCTACAACGGACCTACTCGGTCCTGATTCTTAGGTGAAAGGTGTGCCGTGGAAATTCAGGCTAGCCACTGGTCGAACGTCGGGCCGGCGAACGTCGCGTCCGGACCGGGCAGTGCCGCTCCCGACTCATACAGCTCGCGATCGGGATCGGCGCGGTTGTCGGCGACCTCGATCCGCAGACGATCGCCGCGACTGCGGGTCAGTCGCGTGGGCATCAGTGAGCTCTTCCGGCCGCCGCCCCGCGATCTCCGGAGGTTGACTCCCGGCCGGCGCAGGGGCGGAATGCGGATCGACCGCGAGATCGGGAGCACAGGTGGCATAGAGGCCCCGTTGACGGAACCGCCGTTCTCCGCCCCCCGGCCCCCCTTGTCGCCGCTCCTTCCCCCTGGTACAGCAATTTGATCATAGACCTACTTTGCTCCTCGGAGCGGCGCGAAAAATTCCAGCGCTTGTTGAGTGGCGAACTCAGGTTTCTCCTCCGCGATGAAGTGGCCACACTGCTTGAGCTCGCCTCCTTGTACGTCCTAGGCGACCGTCTGCCACACCGGTACAACGTTGCCCATGAATGCTTCGCCTCCCCAGGCGAGCACAGGCATTTTCAGTTTTTCTGTGCAGCTGCTGAGGTTGTCAAGGTCTTCTTGCAACGCAGCACGATAGTATTGAAACCCGGCACGGATCGCCCCTGGAGCGGAATATGCGCGCACGTATTCGGCGATATCTTCTGCACTGAACACATTTGGACTGTAGTTGTACGTGATCGAAGTGTAGAAATGGCTTAAGTAGGCTTCGACGTTGGCGCTGACCAGCTTTTCAGCTAAGTCTGGCATGCCACCGTGAAAGAACGCGTGCCAATAGCGCTGTGCTTCGCGAATGTGCATTGAGCCACCTTTGCGCCCGTAACCTGGCACCATGTCGAGAATCAGCAAGCGTTCGACCATCTCTGGATGATCGTAAGCAAAGTAGAAGGCTACGGCACCACCCCAGTCATGGCCAGTGAGCCCAATTTTGCTGAAGCCCAGGGATTTCACCAACTCGTACACATCTAAGGCGAGGGTACGTTTATCATACCCTGTGAGAGGACGGTCTGAATCTCCCAAGCCGCGTAGGTCCGGGGCAATTACCGTGAACTTCTCAGCGAGTGCCGGAATGATCTTTCGCCACTCATACCAACTATGGGGCCAGCCATGCAGAAGTACGAGTGGGTAGCCGGAACCGCAATGACATAGTGCATACGAAAGCCGTTGACAACTTTGGCGTGATGCTTCCAGGGTTCGGACATGACGACCTCTTTTGTTTCCCATTAGCTGGAGCGGACAGCAATAGCGAACCGTTGCAGGCTGCGATAGTATGCCGTGCAATGAACGAATCTGTTTTTCTGCGAGCCTGTCTGCCGGGCGACCAGCCTTCGGCTGCCGCCGCTACTCTGAAGAAAACCCGTCGTGCGACTTAAAATTCTTATCCTCAGCTAAGGCCTATCGTCCTACACCGCGCCAACGTCAATTCATGCCGAGTTCGGTAAGTTTTTCGTAAAGCAAGCGGCTCGAAAGGCCTCCTCGCCAACCTCAGTCTCGAAGCCCGAGCAGATTGCGCTCTTTGCCGATCCGGCCTGAGCCAAGCTTGGTTCAGGCACTTCAGAAGTTGATCATGTCTCCTTCCAACCCGTGAGCTGCTTCTTTTACGGCTTCGCTCAGCGTCGGGTGAGGATGGACGTTGCGAGCAATTTCGCGCGACGTTAGTTCGGCGTATCTCGCCAGCGTCAATTCCGGCAGCAGTTCGGTCACGTCGGGACCGATCATGTGTGCGCCGAGCATCTCACCGTATTGTTTGTCACTGATCAGTTTGACGAATCCGGTGGGGTCAGCCAAGCCTTGAGCTTTACCGTTCGCGGTGAAGGGGAATTTTGCAATGTTGATTTCGTAGCCGCGCTCGCGCGCTTGGGTTTCTGTGTATCCGAAGCTGGCGATCTGTGGCTGGCAAAAGGTCGCCCGAGGCATCATGTCGAAGTCGAGTTCAATTGTTTCCACACCTGCAATATGTTCGGCGGCAATGACGCCCATAGCCTCCGCCACGTGCGCCAGCATGAGCTTCGATGTCACATCACCGATTGCGTAAATGTGCGGGACATTGGTTTGCATCTTCGGGTTAACGTCGATCGCACCACGATCGGTCAGTTTTACGCCCGTGTTCTCCAATCCGTATCCGTCAGTTCGGGGTTTAAATCCGATAGCTTGCAAAACCCGGTCTGCGGTCAGTGTTCGCTGTTCGCCTTCCGTGGTTGTGACGGTGACGCGAACATCACTGTCCGTCTCAAGGATCGCATCCACGCGCGTGCCGGTCATAGTCTTGATACCGCTTTTACGATATTGCCGATTCAATTCCGCCGAAACCTCTTCGTCCTCCAGGGGTACGATGCGGTCGAAAAACTCGATCATGGTCACATTCACACCATAGCTATTGAGGATGTACGCGAACTCGACACCGATTGCTCCCGCGCCGGCGATAATGATGCTCGAAGGTAAGTGGTCCTGTAAGATCTGTTCTTCGTAAGTGACCACGCGCTTGCTCAACTTCGAGCCGGGGATCAGCCGCACGGTCGTGCCTGTGGCGATGATGCAGGTCCTGAACTTTAGCGTTTCTTCGCCTCCAGCGTTCAGTTTCACGTCTACAGTGTTTGAGTCCTTGAAGGTAGCCCAGCCTTCATACTCGGCAATTTTGCTTTTCTTCATCAGGAAACGAACACCCTTCACGCGGCCGTCTGCCACGTTTCGGCTCCGCCGGAACGCTTCGCCATAATCGTAGTCGACCTTACCTTCGATATTGATGCCGAACGTCTTGGCTTTGTGTTTCAAGATGTGAACTAACTCCGCATTGCGGAGCAGCGCCTTCGACGGAATGCAGCCTACGTTCAGGCACACTCCTCCCCAATATTTCTTTTCCACAATCGCCGTCTTCAGCTTGAGTTGCGACGCGCGTATAGCCGCCACGTAGCCGCCCGGTCGCGCGCCCAGAACAACGACATCGTATTCTTTTGCCATTTGTTATCTACCTGCGAGAGCTACTGAGCCGGAAGTTCGAGATGTCGATCGAGACCATCAGCCTTTCGTGGTGAGAAGGAGTTTCTCATCCCTCATATACGCCCCTCGCCTGGTAGGAAATGTGATGCCTGCACGGTAACGTTGTCAAAGACATATTCGTATTGCAGATGTTTCAATCCGTTGAACTACCGGGAGCAAACGGGAAGATTTCGGGAATCGGAGGCCGCAAGTCCCGCGTCGAGAGTGTCTGGATTTATGATTCCCATCAACAAAGCACACATTCGACAAACGTTGAAATCGTGGAAGGTTCATTACAATTCTGGACGTCCTCATTCCAGCCTGGGCCCCGGAATGCCGGATCCGAGATCACCAAAAGCAGAGCTTCAACCACAGCGGCATTGCATTCCGAAGGCTTGCCGAGTGGTGGCGGCATCCATTCTTGGCGGTCTACATCATGAATACCGCTTAGAGAAATTCGCTGGATGACGGCGATGGTTCCGGAATGCTGCGGATCCATTTTTGCGGACGACAACGGGAATCCAGCGGTTTAAGAGAGGATGTCGAGACAGCCATCAGGTAGGCGGCGGGCGCTGGGGAGGCAGGCCTGCATCCTTAATTAATATGCATTTAGCAGGTCAAGAGTGACCGTTACCCCGTTTTCGCGGCTGCAGACGCCAAAGAATGACCCTAAATCACTGACAACAAAGGGAGGGAGGCGGGGATCGAGCCCATCGACTTGATCGCTAATCTTTTTGATGGAGTACGTCACTGGCAGCTTTCTTTAGCCCGCGCCCGTACCGAACGGAAAGGCAGTCCGGTGTGATCTTCAACTCTTTTGCAATTTCCCGCATGGAGTATCCCTGCAATCTCCATTGGCAAATCCGTCGCGTATCGCGATCCATAACCTTGAGGATCTTCTCTACAAGGAGGCGATCGGGCATCGCATCCAAACGATTCGGGTCCTTCGGTGTTCGCGAGGAGCTCGAGAAATGAATTGTCTGCCGGAGCCAATCTTTTTTTTCGCGCCAGGAACTTGTCTGCGATGCGCTTGTAGATCGATGTCAAATAGCCTGGTGGGTTCTCGATCGTTGAATTCTGTGTGGCTTGAGATGCCGCTTCCACGGCAGATGGCAAGTTTCTGTTCGAGGTAGACTCGCAGTCGACTTCCTTCTGCCCGTAAGGGGCAAGATCGGGGTCGGTCTCTTCCGCTATCTTGAGAATTGCCTTGTCGATCGGGCGGAATTTCCGATCTTTCTTGTAAAGCCAAAACCGGTATCGGGCCATGAACACTCGCCAGTACCAAAGAATTACGAAGTCCGGCAAAACGTCTTGTCGCATGTTTGGATGCGATCGACATGGACCCTGGCACGATTGCCGCTGTTGTTCATAGACAGAATTACTCAGGACGAAGGCTTGAGGTCGACCTGCTTTGCGTGTTTTATCGCGCAAAATGGACCAGAAAGTCGCGCAAAATGCACTTTTGTTGATCAGGATTTTAGTTATCTAAGAAACCCGTGATGGTGACAGTCTCTATTCGCGGAAGCTGTCATTGGGCCTGATGGTTTGGAGTCCCCTACAGATTGCCCCAAGCCAATTCCTATCGGGAACGGCTGATCGGGAATGCTCGTCGAGAGTGTTTTGGATTTCATGATCTCTATGGGCGAGGACATGTTCGACAAACGCTCAATGGGAAAGGTAATAATGTGTCCCCCGTCATCCGTTGGAAGCCTTCCGGATTCGCGGTGCCGTTGACACTTTGGCGACTCGTAGCCAAGTGGCCTTACTGTCTATGAGGATTTTTTTGGAAAGATTTTCGTCCTAAACCACCTCATTACTTTTATAGGGACTGTGGAGAGTGTGCGAGAGAGATGCGGTCACGTATCGGCCGCTCACGAGCAATGCGATTCTGAATGGTGGCCTATATTGTCCTCAAGAGCAGGGCCAAACTTTGGTCACGAACTGATTCAGATTCCGCATAACTCATTCAAACTAAAGCAAAAGCGGAGAGGGGGGATTCGTTCCGTCTCTCGGATAATGACGTCTGCAAGTTGCAGAATCAACGTTGCCAACGTTCCCAAGATTGCCACAGTTGCCGGGGCGCATTGCCCTAAAAGACCCTGGACCTCTCGTGGCTGAGGCGGGATTTCTTTGGGGTTAATGAATTGACATCCGAGTTCGAAGGCTCTCAAATCGGTCACCGAGAGGTGCTGAAGCCGTCGCCGCTTCGCCTTTTACCGGCAATGCGTTTAGGGAGCCGTGCCTCATTCGGCCGCAAGATCGAGTTTTTGAACCTTACAAGGTGTGGAATTATGCACAAGTGATTCGGGTTTCAGTTTCCCAGATCTCGACATGTGCGGAATGAGAAGCGAGCTTAGCCCGTTTAGGCAGGTTGCGACTTCGTGCTGGGTTGTATGCAAGTGTCTCGACACACGAACGGCAGATGTTGCGCGTGCCGTTGCTGTCCTGAGAGAGGCGGTGGCAGCTGGAGTCATGTCGATACCAGCGACTTACGGTCCGCATGTGACGAATCAGATCATCAAGCGGGCGCTTCATCCCTATCCGGATGGACTGCTGATCGTCCACCAAAGTGGGCGCTCGCCAGGGTGACGACAGCCGTCGACTTCCCGGTTGCGTCGGTTATACGACCGCGTTCTGTGCAGAAACTCAAATTGATTGAAAACATTGGGGAGTAAGGCTCGACAGTCTGCGTGATAACTTGCGGCAATGAGCACGCTCCTGGACCCGTTTTCCTTTCTGGTCGTCTCCCTGGCCGGTTGGATGAACGAACATCAGCAGCATGTCATCCATTATTTGATCGAGGAGAATCGCGTAATGTTCAAAATCAGAACCCACGAGTCGCGATTGCATGTCGTCCGGGGCGCTTTAGTGAAAGAGTAAACGTTCGCCGATGTCCAGCTCTAAATAGCTTGTCCTGTTCGAAAAATGAGAGCGCAGAATCGCACGCTAACTCCGGACCGTTAGTTCTCACTTCGGGCACCGTGTACAGGTTGCCCGTTCCCGCGTTCGGCTCACGCGGCTTTTCGGCAGTAGTAATTCAACAGTCCGCCCAACCTCTGGCGACGCTCAATAGTTCCAGTCGTACCCATCGCTGCTATCGGAACGATCAACCGGTTATCGAGGCCCTGATGGTTCCTTTCCAGATGATAATGGGCAACGAATTCTTGCACCGCCTGGCGTAATGCGTCTTCGCCAAAGAAAATCATTCGCTCCAAACAATCCTCCTTGATCGTTCTTACGAATCTTTCCGCGTGGGCATTCAAATTCGGTGCCCGCGGAGGCAGTTTCACGGATTCGATACCTGCATCAGCGAGCATGCTCAGAAACTCCCGTGTGTAGAGCGGATCTCGATCATGGATCAGGTAACGCTTTCCTTTAAAGAAACCGTCCACGTCATCGGTAACATTGCGCGCAATCTGCGTCATCCACAGTCCATTTGCTCTACTCGCGATCCCGCCAATCTCCACACGACGTGTCGATAGCTCCATGAAGAAGAGAATGAGAAACCGTTGGAGTCCACTCGGCGTCCACACTTCTATCGTGAAGAAGTCACTGGCCACGATCTGCTGCCAGTGTCTGTCGAGGAACTCCTTCCAAGTTGTCTTTCGGCTCCGTTCTGAGGCCGGTTCGATGCCATGCCTTTTCAAGATGCTGGCTATCGTGTTGTGGGCCAGAAAGTGACCCAGATTGGCAAGCGCTCCCTGAATCCGGCGATAACCCCAGCCTCGATTCTCCCTTGCCATTCGAGTGACGAGCGCCGCGATCTCAGCGGTGGTTCGTGGTCTTCCAGCAGTGCGTTTGGCGCTTCCGTCGTATTTCTTGGCAATTAACTTTCGGTGCCAAGCCAACAGCGTCTCCGGGGTGACGATAGTCGCCACCTGAGCCAAAATCTTCCGGCCCACTTTTCTCGCCTTCGCTGCCAGTCTGCGGCGCTGGTCATCACTGAAGCGTAGTCGCCGATTGCCGATCTGCTCTCGTAGTACGCGATTTTCTTCCATCAAATAGTCGATGACGTGATGTTGATGCTCGTTCATCCATCCCGCGATGGAGGTAACGAGGAAAGAGAATGGATCGAACGCCGTTCGCATCCGTGCAATCCTATAGCGTGAACGACCAACGTGGACCAATAGACCAATAACATCAATACGATCGAGTTTTTGAACACAACGGGAGCGAGAGATTGCGGAAATGCGTCGACAGATTGCGGAATTAGAAGCTGAAGCAGAGCAGGCCAAAATCGACGACAAAGACCACGGCCACTCCTGACGTGCGAATGCCGAATGAGCTGTAGCAAACGTATTCCCCATTACCTGCTGTTCCCTATGATTGCTACGGGACGGATATTGACGATGCACAGGTTGGCTGAATCGGCGGCATCAGCATGTTATCGAATATTTCGTCTTGGAAAATCGGGTTCTCCGAGAACAGATCGGCCGCCGGCAACTGCGGTTTACCGATGACCACCGCCGACGGCTCGCCGTGAAAGCGAAGAAATTGGGCCGGAACGAGCTTATTTGTTCTTGTAGAGACGATCGATATATCCGCTTTGGTCGAGTTCGCGAACAAAACTATCGTCGATATAGTCTTCGACCCTGGCGCTGCGGAGCTGATCATTCCGCAATCCCGATTGACCGTCGAACAGAACCTTTGTATTTCTCAGTCCCTCAATCGCCGGGTATGGCTTGGCAGGAAAATCCCACGTGTTGTAAAAAAATTCCTGCATCTTAGGATCGTTGATGTTGTAATACTTCGCCAAGGCGCGGTTAAAAGCCTGTTTGTCCTGTTTTACCACGGCGATTGTGTCCACCATGGCTTTGATGAACCTGCGAGCAGTTTCGCGATTGTTTTGCAACCATGCCTCTTCAACGTGAACGCTGCTCGACGCCATTGGAATCTTCCAATACTTGAATTCAATCAGCGGCTTCTGTCCTGCCTGAACGGCCTGCCACAGCGGTAGTCCTTCTCCGGCAATGTAGGCATCAAATTTTCCGCTGAGCATGCCTTCATTAGTGCCAGACGGATCTATCACGAAGGTGATGTCTTTGTCCGGCTCCCAGCCCATTGCGCGGCAGAAGAGCAGAGCTTGAAATCCTAAAATGTTGAACCGGGAAGTAATCGCGAGGCGTTTCCCACGAAGCTGTTCGGGTACAGTGATGTCCTTTCGCGCAAAGATGACGTAGTTCGTGCGGTCCTGGAGAGTCGCGAGAATCACTCGCTTGCGTGGAGCCGGATTGCTGGTCTCGAAATGAGCAAGAAATGCCGGCTGGCCGCCGGAAAGCCCGATTGGAGATGGAGGATCACCAGCTTTGCATCGATAGGCCGCGGGCGGCTCAATTCCGAGGACTCGCTTCAGGTCTTCAACGTCACCCCGAGGCATGCATTGATCGACGTCGAGTCCATTCTTCCGGTAAATACCCTGATCCAGTGCCACCCAATTGATCATTCGCAGAATGGAAACAAGCCCTGGTGTGAGGCGCAGCGGTAAAGGCTTTTCTTGTGCCTGGAGTGCAGCAGTTACCGTCACTACGGCAGAGATTGTCAGAATAAACGGCCACTTCTTCATTTCTTCCTCCTTCCGGTTCAGAAGATATACTTCAGCGCAAACTGAATCTGGCGAGAAGTACCACGCGTTTGTGTAATCTTGCCTGCTTGGGGATCACGCGTCCCGTTGCTCAGGAAAGGACTTGCGCTGGGAAGAAAGAAATTCGGGTGATTCGTCAGGTTGAAGAATTCTGTACGGAACTGAAATCTGGATGTCTCAGTAATACTGAAGTTCTTCAGCATTGAAAAATCGAACGTGCGATAACCTGGACCGGTCAGTGTGTTGTAACCGAGATTGCCAAAGTGTCCCGCCCGGTAATCCGGGTCGCCGGGCCGGCATACTCTTGAGCCGCTGCAAGTCGACGGCACGAACTGGCTCACGTCGTAATACAGAGCCGGACTGCCGAGTATCGGGTTATTGTTACCGCCGGGGATCAGATTAGGCCTCAGCCCATCCAGTGAAAAGAACTCATTCCTTTGAGCCGTATTGCCCGCATCGGACAAGCTGAACGGGAATCCGGAGGCCAATGTCAGAACGCCGCTGAGCTGCCATCCATTTGTCATTCGTCCCATGAGGCCGGTCAACCGCGATTTAGGCAAATCGTAGACCAGGTTCCCAACGAAATTGTTCCTCATGTCAAATAATGAGCGCCCCTTGGTCATGCCCATATCGAGGAAGTAGCTCGTTCGAACGGTCTGCGCGAGGCTGTCCTGGACATTGACAGAGGAGGCACCCTGATCGATGGCTTTTGAATACGTGTAGGCTCCCTGTACCTGAACAGCCTTACCCAGTTTCCTTGTTATGTTGAGAGTAAGCCCATGATAGAAAGAATTGCCGACCGGAGCCTGAACCGTAAGACGGCCAAAATTCGGATTGAGCAGACCATTTGCCAGGCGAAAAGTCTTGTCCAGCGTTGGAACGGGATTCGGAAAACCATCCCACCGGGTCGTGTTTGCCTCGAATTGAAGAAGCAAATGCTCTGCGCGCGAGCCCGTATAACCGGTAGACACCAACCACGATCCCAATTCCCGTTGGAGCGTGAGACTCCATCGATATATGGCGGCGGATTTGATGTTGTAGTCCATATAGCGTGCCTGCGGGTTCACGGTCAGCAGTTGCGGTTGAGTGCTGTAGGCATCGGGGAATCGAATCAGACCGGAGGACGCAGGATCCGTCACGGATCCCGCTACTCCGTAAGGAAACATCGCCTGCAAGTTAAATTGCGTGCTGAACAAAGAAGGCGGCTCGTAGTAAATGCCGGCGCCGGCGCGGACTGAAAACTTGTGAGCACCGGGAGACCATGCGAAGCCCAAACGAGGACTGAAATTCTTGAGAGTCGGATTCTTGTAGAGCGGTCCGTAGTAGACCTGATCACTGTACACGCTGCGCAATGAGTTCAGATGGCCTCTCAACTCGGTGGGATTGGAACTGAACTCGTACCGTAATCCGAAATTCAAAGTGAGGGAAGGAGCGGCGCTGTAGTTATCCTGGAAAAACATGCCGTAGTTGTTCTGGCGCAGGTCATAAATTGGATCCTGCTGCACTCTCATTCCCAACACGGGAGCGCCGTTCGGCAGATTGATCGTGAGACTCATCACCTTGGCCGCAAGGAAGTTCTGCAGGCTGGTGAAGTTGTACAAGCCGTTACCCTGAGTCGTGATGGTCTTGATATGGTCCATCGACCGGTGGAAGTCACCACCGAGCTTCATTACATGTCTTTGGCGCGTCACGGATACGCCTTCCTTAAAGATAAGGCTGTTGTGGCCCGGCGAGGTCGAATCATCGACGTATCCGACCGACGTAATGTTCGAGATGCCAAGCGAGCCCATCTGTTCTCTGTCCGGAGAAAAGCGAAGGTCAACACCATTGAAATTCTTGAAATTGATCGGTCCTATCGGGATAGCCCCCTCCGGCTTTGTTTTCGTGTATCCGAAAACAAATTCATTCAGCAGCGAGGGTGACAGAATGCTGGTGTGCTGTACCGACATCAACTCGGTACGGCTTCTTTGTCCAACGCTGTTACCTGAGGCCTTGAGGGCATTAAGGTTGTCGACCTTCCCCTCGTCTCTGTTGTAGTACGCCGCCAGGGTACCCTTCTTCTGACCTTTAAATTGGTGATCCAATTTCAGCGACGCATAGTTGTCAGTCACCGGTCTTTGGTTCGTGCCTGCAACGAGCGCCCGGCCATCTCCAAAATCCGTCACCAGAGTAGTGCCGTCTTGCCCGGGTAAGGGCCATAGTTTCAGGTAGGGAGCCACCAATGGACTAACGGGTCCGAACGCTCCGTTCCGCGGCCCTGCCGTGATGGTTGTAAAAGTCGTAGTGGTTCCTTGTCTTTCACGCAAACCTTCGTAACTGGCGAATAAAAAGGTACGGTCTTTCACGATGGGAGCGCCCACCGACCCCCCAAATTGATTTCTCTTGAACGCAGGCTTCGGAGTTCCGAACGCATTGGTTTCCCACTTCGCCGCGTCCAGTTTGTCATTTCGGAGAAACTCGAAGACCGTTCCATGCACAGCGTTGGTGCCGGATTTGGTGACGGCGCTAATGATCGCACCGGCGACGCTTGGATACTCTGCAGAGTAGTTGTTCGTAATCACCTGAAACTCTTTGATGGTTTCGGCGCCAGAGTAAGCACCGGTAGCAGCTTGTGCATTTCCCGAAGCATCGGAGTTCGGAATCCCGTTCAACAGATAAAGATTTTGCTGAGCACGTGATCCGTTCACGGACATCTTGTCGCCAAAGCCACCGACCGCTGTGTTTGTATTGCCCTGAGTTATCGTCAAAGGCACTCGAAGCACGCCGGGGGTGAAGTATGCCAACTGCGTCAGGTCGCGGTTATTCAGGGGAATATCAAGCACCTTCTTTTCGTCGATAAGATTCGAAACTGTTGCCGTGGTCGTCTCGATCTGGGACACCGCTTCTGCGACAGTGATGGCATCGGTTACATCGCCGATGGAGAGGGCAATATCCACAACGGCGTTACGTCCTACGGTCAGTTCGACTCCACTCCTGACGACCGTCTGAAAACCCGCGAGAGACACGGTGACCTCGTAATTCCCGACAGGCAAGGCATCCGCAGAGTAGCGTCCCGCTTCATTCGCCGCGACGGTTCGAGAGGCTCCGGTATCGACGTGCTTAATCGTCAGGAGTGCTCCCGGTGTAACCGCACCACTTTGATCCGTAACTGTTCCCGAAATGGTCCCGGTACTAAGCTGAGCCCACTCGGCCACTGAAAATGCGAAAAACACCGCAACCGCCGTTGCGATTCTGATATGCACAATTCCTCCATCAGTCAATTTTGGGTCGTGTTGCTCAAAGCCGCGAAGCGGCGTTAGACCATAGCCCAGGGCGTCAGCCCTGGGTCAACGATCCAAGCAAACCCGAGCCCTAAAGGGGCGACAGAATTTCCGGTCTACCGCCCCTCCGGGGCTGGCGTTCGGGAAGAATCCAAACCCAGGGCTCACGCCCTGGGCTAGGCTCTTGCCGCCGCTTCGCGGCTTTGGGCAACACCCCCTTCAGCCCGCGTTCGGCAAGCTGACAAATTTCAAATGACCGCTATTGTTCCGACCGGAAATGAAATAGTTCTTCCTGGTTGCGTAGCTGTTCGGACCCGGGCCAGCATCGAACGTCTTCCACAAGGTCCCAATTCCGCAATCTGCGATACGTGTTGCGAACCCAGGGTTTTGTAAACGCGATCGGATCGCTAAGCGTCAATTGGACCTTCAAAGTGTCACGGTCGAGGCGCTGATATCGTTCTTCCATGTGCAACTGCTTGCTGGATACATTGCCGGCCCCATCCAGCCACGGCTCGCTGCGCAAACCGACTGTATCGACGACAAGCGCGTCTCCTTCCCAATGGCCAATGGAATGTCCCATGAAGGAATATTCGAGCTCTTCCGCCGCCGGGTGGCCTCGTCCATCCACCCAGATCTGCCGTATCGTGTGATCCCGTTCGTAAAAGATCATCACGCGACGTGGTGTTTGTATGATCTCGTATCCCCCAACACCGACAGCACCGTTGTCAATGATCAGCATCGACGGACCGTAAGGGACGCAGTGCTCGGCAGGATTCAATTCTTCACGCGCGCCAAATTGATCCTTACTGTCGGATTTTCGCGGATCCCGGTTGTAGATATACCGTTCCTCGCCCCACGGGGTCCTCGAAGGCTGCTGGTTCTGCAAACGGCCATAGAGCTTCTCCAGAAACAAGGATTCCTCACGCGCCGTGGTATCGATACCCGGAGCTCTGTCCACGACTCCCCAGACGCCGGACAGGTCCGGTTTTCCGTCGGGCGTCCGCGGCGCAGGCTTGACGGCGTCGATGCTGGGTTTGGGAACGATTTGGGCGGTCTGCGCATGAACAATACCCGCCAAAGGAACCACGAGTAAAGAAATCGCAATGTGTAAACGATTGATCATTTCGCACTTCCTTAGCGACGGATTTTCAGTTGTAGTTCTTTACCGTCTTGGTGGCGTTACGCTGACGGTATTCGCGTAACTGCGTTTCCGCGGTTGTCGAAACCGCAAGCGTCTTTCCGTTAACGATATTTTCCGCCATCTGAATTACTTTTCTGCCCTCTCTGTCCAAAAAGCCCGTCACGACGATTGTGTCGCCTGGTTTGGCCACGGTCGGAGTCCAGCCGTACCGGCGCATGGCATTGGGAGAAGAAGTAGTGCCCGACCAGCTCTCGACATCGCCCGACTTCGTTTTCACGTCGAAGTAAATAATGATGTGAGGATTCACGAAATCCATTTTCGTTACCGTTCCCTTCATGACCCAGAGACTCTCGTGATCGTAATTCGCTTCCGAATGATGAGCGAGCAACCACCCTGGAACGATAAGAAGACACGCCATCACAAATAGAACAGTCGCGCGTTTCTTCATCTTGATGCCTCCATTAACTCAGAAATTTGTGAGGACGAGACAATACGCAACCTTGTGTATCGTTCGCCATAAAAAACGCAGTCCACGCAAGACGTTCACTCGTATTTAAAGTTCACTAAAAAATGCGCCATGTTCGAGACACCATCCCGCGCATGCCAAATCGGATTTATGAGCGGACCGGGCGTCCGCACATAGATATCGAAGCGCCCAACGCGGCGAAGCAGATTTTCGTCGAGCGTCACTTGCAACTCTGTCGGACTGATCCATCGAGACGGAACAGGATTGTTGTCGAAGTAAACCTGGGATCTTCTTACGAAATTCGCTCCCTTAATGGTGAGTTTGGCTGCTTCGCTTCCCTCCGTTACGATGTATGGAGAGATGCCGAGAATTCCAGGCGGGCCTACACGCACCTGGTCCGGGCCTGCCGCTCCCTCCTGAGGTCCGGAAGTTCCCGCTTTCATAGCGACAGCCCAGTCGAGGTCTTCCACAACACTGTTGCCGTCGAGGCCGGAGCCGCCCAGGAACGGTGTTCGGTATGATGCGTGGTACCTCAGATCCTGTACCTTGCCGTCAAAAACGACCGAATCGATCCGGCGCAGGTTTCGAATCGTCTGCAAAGGGTCCGCGCTGAGGATGACCAGATCTGCCAATTTCCCCGGCTCAACGGTTCCGAGCTTGTCCGCTACTTTGAATGTCTCGGCGGGCCACTTCGTGACCGCCTGAATCATTTGCATAGGTGTCAAGCCGGCCGCAGCAAATACTTCCAGCTCCTGGTGAAGACACAAGCCCGGCGGAGCGATGAAAGGCGAATTGCATCCGGCAAGCATGCGGCCGCCTGCCTCGACGAAATGAGCATGGAACCGCAGCATGTTCCTGTACCCTTTCATTCGGCGTTCCTGGACGGCGGGTTCCAGAGGCGGCGGCGTAGATTCCATCAAAGCGCTTTCAAACAAATGCTGGGGGTAATATGCGCGCAGGTCGGGATTCGAGAGCCACCAGTCGCGGTCTTGTTCCTGAAAACGAGCAGTTCCCTCATGCAAGCCCATCCCCTTTCGGATCAGAGTCGGAGATAAGCTGACGTTGCGCTCAACGAGGAATCGAATAAGGTCTGCCGCCTTCGCTTCATCCATATCGGCATATCGATCGAGCTCGTTTGTCCATCTCAATCCATCTTTAACGATGGCTCGATCAATGCCTGAGGAGTGCGAAATATGATCAGCTCCCGCCGATACCGCTTCTCGTACGCCGATGGGCACACCCGGACGGACGACTCTGGCTCGTCCTGCCTTCTTGGCTTCGTCAAACGCCGCCTGATAATACTCGATGGGGAATCGGCCGTCGAAAAACATGACCATGTCGGATCCGGCCGCAATAAAGCGCTTGGCAATGTCCTGGGCTTCTCCGGCGGATTTAGGAACCTGAGCTCTCTCGTACGGGGTCTCGAAGCCTGTGACACGTTCGGATCCAAGATAACCGGTTCCGATGAAAGTCCTCGGCCCACCCGTTTTGCCCCGATTGACAGCTTCTTTATGCAGCATCGCCACCTCGGCCTTGGTGGCGATATCAGACACCGATGTCACTCCATGAATAATTTCCGACTCGCCTCCGAACCACCCGTACACTGTTTCGGCTTCCCAAAAGCCCGGCAGAATGAATTTCCCGTCCGCATGAATGACCCGGGCCGTTGACGGATATGAGAACTGGCTCTTCCGCGAAACATTCACGATCCTGTTTCCACGGATGATAATCAGTGCATCCGGAGTGGGCACTCCTCCGTTACCGTCGATCAGGGTTCCACCTTCGATGACGAGTATGTCCTGCTGCTGCGCCTGAGTTGCAGTAAGGCGCGGCGCGATCCAGAAAAGCGAAGCGATACAACAGATGAACGCGTATCCGACTGCTCTTGTCATCTCTTTTTCCCGCCCATTTAGAACAACAACTTCAACGCAAACTGAATCTGCCGCGCGCTAGTTGAGGTGCTGGTAATTTGCCCCGCATCACTACGCACTTTGCCGTTTCGGTCGAAAACCGTCACTGCAGGAAGACCGAAGTTGGCACGGTTGAAGAGATTGTAAAATTCTGAGCGAAACTGAACAGTTTTGGATTCCCCGAATTTGAAGTTCTTTGTGAGAGTCGTATCCGTAGTGGCGATGCCCGGAGCGGTCATCGTGTTCTTTCCTAAATTGCCCTCGTAGAACGGAGTTGGAAACTGGAAAACGGATGTATCGAAATATTGATTCGGATTCCGAGGATGTATGGCCGTCTTCTGATTCCCACCCGGAGCAAGATCCAGCGTGCTCCCGCCGACCTGTTGTAGTTGAAGGCTTCCCAATCTAGGCTGCTCGGCGGCGAGCGTGATCGGAAAGCCATCCTGTAAGCGCAGGATGCCACTCAGATTCCATCCCCCGAAGATTCTTCCGATTACGCCATTCCATTTTTCGCCGGGCAGATCGTAGACGAAATTCGTGTAGAAAACCCGGCGGACATCGAAACCGGACAGGCCGTGCGCTTTCTCGGTTCCGTAACCGTCCCGATTGGATGACGTTAAATCGGTCGCTCGTACCCACGTCGACCAGTCATCGATCGACTTGGAGAAGGTGAACGAGCTCTGCAATTGCAAACCGCGGCTGAGGTGCTTTGTCACGCCCACGCGAAGTCCGTGATATTCCGACGTGGCATCGAAAATACTCCATCGCATTCGGCTCATGTATGGATTAGCGGGATTTTGATCGATGAGGTAATAGCGCCTTCCGTTTCGTATCTCCGATGGGGTCGTATTGAGTTGCACTTGCCGGAAGAGGTGAAGTCCACGCGTGCCGGCGTATCCGATGTCCACTGTAGTATCGGAACCAATCTGCTGCTGAATATCCAGACTCCATTTATAAATCGTGGGTTGCTTCGGATCGTATTCCTTTCCGTCAACCTGAGTCAGTGAACCGCCTGCGCCGGAGATCAGGATGGCTCGCTGGCTCGTGTAAGCGTTAGGGAAGTCAATGGGAACATTCTGCTTCAAAAGACTGGAACCAGATCGGAAAGGCGGAGCGTTGGCCAGTTCGAACCAATAGAGATACGGCAGGATCTGTTCGAAATAAACGCCACCGCCTGCGCGGATGGCCGTCTTCCCATTTCCCGACGGATCCCAGGACAGACCAAGCCGTGGAGCAAAGTTCCTTAACGATGGATTCTTCATGTACGGCCCGCCGACATCCATCGTGTCGGGACGAACCGTCTGAATTCGTCCGGGAGAAAGGTCCCGGATGTTCGACGTCTTCCCATTCACTTCAACAGGGGATGTAATGAACTCGTAGCGTAAACCGGCGTTCAGCGTGAAGCGCGCTGCGAGTCTGATGTCGTCCTGATAGTACAAGCCGAACAGGTTCTGCCGGATACCGCGAACATTGTCAGAACCAGGCCTCGTAACGCTGAAGGAACTCGGATCCGCGCGCAGGAAATCCGAGAGGCTGGCAAAACTGAAACTGCCGCCGGCCTGATATCCGGAAAACACGTTGAACTGCAGCCTTTCCCATTGAGCGCCGAACTTCATGGCATGTTTTCCGCGGTTGTAGACAATATCCTCCTTGTAATCAAAGTTGTTTTGAACAAGCAGGTTTGGATTTCGCGTGTCGCCCCCGAGACTGTCCAGGGCTGTGACTGCGATGGTTCCCTGCGACCTTGTTTCCTTGAAACTGAAGTCCGGAAATGAAAAGCCCGTCAACGGAACATCGAAATTGCTTGGCTTGGTTCGATTGAACGAAAAATGACTTCTGCTCAATAACGCTGAGGAAAACAGGTGTGTGTATTCCAAAGCCATCAGGCGCGTCGCCGTTCTGTTGTCGCCGGCGCTACTGAGCCTGGGAAGTAATTGTTGAGAGTTTTCTAAAGTAAAGCGGCCGAAAATCGAATCGGAAGGCGAAAAATGGTGATCCACCTTGCTGGTTATGTAGTCCTCATTAGTACGGTTGACTCTCTCTCCAATGAATTGAGCGGTTCCATCTGCACGATCGGGTTGATTGGGCATCGGATACATCGCCAGAAAAGGCCGGACTTTGTCGTTAATCGGCACTGCAACGCCCTGCACGACTCCATTGCGCGCCTGAATGCCGGGCACATTAAATGATGTGGTCTGCCCCAGAACCTCTCTCATGCCTTCGTAATTACCGAAGAAGAATGTCTCGTTCTTTATAATTGGGCCGCCGGCTGAAAACCCGAATTGATTCCTCTGAAATTCCGGCTTGCCACCGGTTTCCTTACGGTCGAAAAAGTTCCTTGCATCGAGATTGTCATTGCGCAGGAATTCGAAAAGCGAGCCGTGAAAATTGTTCGTGCCCGATTTCGTCACGGCGCTGATCACCGCGCCCGTATGCTTTCCATATTCGGAGTCATAGGCATTTGTCACGACACGGAACTCCGCGACCGCTTCCACTCCGGCCATTGCTCCGCCCGCGCTGCTACCGCCTGTATTGGTTGCATCGTTCACATCCGCGCCATCAAGCAGGAAGCTATTGGAGGCTGCGCGAGTGCCCACGACGGATAACTTCTTGGCGAAGCCCTTCGTGACCAGTCGTCCGTCTGCGGTTCCTGCTTCCTGAAAGACTGCGCCTGTTTGAAGAGGAACGAGTTCCAGAAAGCTGCGCGCGTTGAGCGGAATGTCCCGCAACTGCCTCTGATCAACGACGCCACTAACCGTTGCTGTCGTGGTCTCGATCAATGGCACGCCCTCAGTGACGAGAACTTCCTGATTGGAGTCTCCAACCTGAAGCGTGAAGCTGACCACCGCCTCCTGACCGACCTGGAGCGTGATACCACTGCGGGAAACCTTCTTAAAACCCGGCAGCTCCGCTTCCAGGTTGTAGGTGCCGATGGCCAGCGCGGGGATGCGGTATTCTCCGGTATCTCCGGTAATGGCCGTTCGCACTGTCCCGGTTCCAACATGCGTGACGGTAACCATTACTCCGGGAACTATCGCGCCAGTTTCATCCTTGGCTGTACCGGAGATGGCGCCCGCGGTACCCTGCGCCTTCAGAGAACTTTGTCTTGAACCCAAAACGCTGAACATGACGACGAGTTCGACAGCTGTGATAAGAAACCTCTTCATGATTCTCATATTTCCCCTTAGTCGGCGCTGCCGCCAACCCGAAACCAACGAATACAGCTACAAACGATATCTTGATGTCGGCATGAGACTACAGTAAGCATGCCAAATTCACAATATGTTCCATATAGCCAACAAATGGTGGTAACGTCCGCTCGTGTTCGTGGATCGGAATCCGCACAACCATTTTTTTCACGAGCCATACCTTGTCAACGCGCTACGACAATTTGGTCCAAATTCCGAGACAACAGCAGAAAAATTCCGTACGCAATCCGGATGCAGACTGGCCGATGTTCAACCGCGACCCAGGAACGCGGTTTTCCCCGTTGCCGCAGATACATCTCCAATGTGGCGAATCTCAAACAGGTCTGGACGTATAAGCTGCGGCCGCACGATGGGAAGCCACTTACCGGTCCAGTTCCGAACGAGTTGTTTCGGAGGTAACGCCGATCGTCGCTAAGGGCGTGATGTGTATACCTGTGGGTGGCGAATTACTAATCGGGCTGGATTCTGGGTGTCTTTGGCGAAATTGTTAACAAATTATGAACCAAGATCAGAAGGTTCACGTAGTCTAACAATTTTGTAACATTCGCCGACAGTACATGCCCCGGCGTGCCCGATTCCGGCGTAATTTGGAATTCGCCATGGACGTCTGCAATCCGCCCTTGGATGAGCCGTAACGTTAAAGAGGAGGATACGCCGACGGTCATGCGCAAGCGCGATAAACACAAAGAGAACTTCGAACCAGATGGGTCGGCCGATTAGTCGAATCATTAATCGATTACTGGGCGGTGATTGCAATCTTCACGTCTAGAGTTTGACGCGAACAAAAACCGTCTTTCTCCGAGCAGAAAAAGTACGTCAGCTTACCCGGAATTTCGTATTTACCTGCCTTCGCGACTGTCAGAGGAATGTTGAACGTGGGAAGATCCACGTAATAGTCGTCCTTGGATCTCGGGTCTTCGGACGATGCTTTGAATTCCGTCATCGAAAGTCTCACGCTACTCGCCGGACTGAGTTTCAGGGTGATGGGCATCAGGCGATAAACGGCATAATCCTTCAACGCGGTGAACGATACGATGACATCACCTTTTTGTCCCGCACGGATCGGTCCGCCAGTTTTGAAGTGGGGAGTAAGAATCTGCGGCAGTCCGCCTGAACCTGACAATTGGGCAAGACCAAACATAATTGCAAGAGTGAACTTCAGCATGTTGCCTCCGGGATAAGCAGCTCTTATTGCCTTCGCCTTCGCGCCTTCACACCCTCTAGAGTTTCTGCCACTGTTCCATGAGGGCGACCTTTAAGCTCAGGATTGCGTTCCAGCCATCGATTCAGTGCCTCTTCTGAACTGAAGAGGTTGTTCACCGCTCAGCCACCGCCGCGAAACACAACAGTGCCGGCGGGCTCCGTTCGGACGACCTGCCCTTTGTCAAAAACGACACGAATTCGACTCACACTGTCCGGCGAAGAGTCATCAACTGTGATTCTCTCAGACGAAAGTTTGTCGCTGACCAGCGACAAGAAATCGACCGCTCAATTGGTATTGAAAATCTGGCCCGAGGAAAGAGCCACCCTATGAAATTGGAAATCCAGCCACGGCTGCCAGTTCACGTATCGGGATTCAGCCGCGACATACCCAACGCCCCCAGCCGACTTGTTTCGCTTCAGGATTCCGTATCGTGCAAGCATGGCAATCGCGCGATCGGTATCCTTTTCGGGTATACCAACGGCGTCGGCAACTTCCTTCTTCGCGGGTATCTTCTGGTTGTCGCGTGTGGCATTGACGATCGTGCGGCCGACCAGTTTCTCATTGGGAGTCAATGAGACGGTCTGCCACCCCCATTGCCTGATAACAGAATGGATCTCGGGATGATGTTTGATGTAATTGCCGATACGAAAGCGCATTTCGTCAGACTGCTGCATACCCAGCGCGTCGATCGCGATGTCCACACTGGTAACGGTGTAGTCCTGGCCCCAGTCCCTCAATAAATACCGGACGACTTTTTGTTCATTGACCTTCAGTCCGACCAGCCTTGGGCCCTCCGTATTTTCATACGACGCCGACCTCGTTCTTGTTTCCCTGGTCAGTTGAAAGTCGCCTTTCCGGTTGGGCCGGCTCCAGGAGCCGCTCATTTTGTCCTTCTCAACTACTCCATCGACGACATGCACAAAGTTCGGAGATGTCTTCGTGACTTCCAGGTGAATCTTCATCGAGTTGGGATCAAACGACGCCTTTTCGATCGGAATGGAGTCAGGACCAGGGTTGACGACGCCGGTCAGCGTTTTGCCGTTCCACTTGAGTTCCACGACGACGGCATTGCGATCGGTTGGACTTGATCCCCAGTCCCCCTTCCAAGTTCCAGTCAAGGCGTCGGTCTTTTGCTGAGCTGATGCTACTGGGATGTAACCAAACAACGCGATAAAGAGCAAACTCACAGGAGTGATTCGCACTTTCATAGTCGTCCTCTTATTTGGCCCTCAGCGAACCACGATCGACAAGCATTTCAATTTCGTGGTTCAAGTCTGCTTCCTTCTCCGCCTCTGTGTCCGGAGCTGTTCCGATGTACTTTTTCAGTATTTTCCCATCTTTTCCGATCAAGTACGTCGTTGGGAATCCGATCATCCGATACATCTCGACAATCTTTTCGTTTCCCACGAGCACGGTGTATTCAATAGCGTGTCTCGCGACGTGAGGTTTGATGTCGTTGGCCCATCCCGACTGGACGGCAACTCCGACGATTTTGACACCCCGGTTTGCAAACTTTTCGTGCAGCCTGTTGAAAATCGGAATGTCGGCCACGCAAGGCTCGCACCACGTTGCCCAAAGATCGAGCACGACAATGCTGGCTTTGAGCTGAGAGGACTTGAACTCTTTTCCATTGAGATCGCGCAGTTTGAAATCCGGTGCAGGAGTCCCAACGCTCAGGCCTTGTCCGGCAGCGCTCGCAACGCTCCATGTGAGGAACGTTACCAGCAGCGTTGGGAAAATGAGTGGCCTGCGCGACATCTAATTGCTTCTCCATTGGGTACGCGCCGGAGCTGCTATCGGTTCCAGTCAGGAAATGACTTCGTCACAACATGCCAGCCCCCGCAATTCATATCATCAACGGTCGAGACGGCCAATGTATTTTGCACGAGTTGCAGCCCTTGCGGGAGTACTTGGGGTCGCGGACCGAACACCCTCTCCACCAGACGCCTGAGGTTCGGCAACGCGATTCGTGCAAAAATATGATGATCAAGGCCGCTCCATTCATGGGAATTCACGAACAAATCAGGCGAAAGGTGTGGGGCTTTAATGGCATCGCTGTTTGAAAAGGTGCTGGCGGCACAAGGCATGCTTGGACGGGCGGACCGGGTTGATCTGTGGTTCGTGCCATCCGAAGTTGGCCTGAACGACCGCGATCAGTTCTGGCAACTGCTTTCGAATGTGGAAAAACAACGTGCCCTTTCCTTCAAGTTGGATCGAGATCGCGGCCGTTTTATTGCTTCCCATGGCGTCTTGCGGTTGATTCTCGCAGCCTATTGCCGACAATCTGCGAAAGCTCTCGATTTTTCTACAGGGCCCCAGGGCAAGCCCGCGCTAACAAACCCTGCCGCGCGTATCGCATTCAACCTTTCCCACGCTGCAGGATTCGCATTGATCGGTGTCAGCTGCGGAAGCGCGTGCGGCGTCGATATCGAAGAGATCCGTTCGCATGTCTCCACCACCGAAATTGCCGGACGATTTTTCGCCGAGACTGAGAACCGCTGGCTGGATTCGCTTTCACCAGACCAGAGGCTGAAAGGCTTCTTTCGCCTATGGACGATCAAGGAAGCGATGATCAAAGCAATGGGATCGGGATTATCCACTCCATTGAATGACCTGGACGCTGCCCATATCGTTCAGAATGGCGCGGGGAGCGTGACCGTGAATGCCAACGGCAAGGAGACCGTTCTTTGGATTTCCGAACTGGATCTGGCCGGCGGGCTTGCGGGGGCTGTGGCCGTTGAAGGTCGCGAACACGTCGTTCGCATTATTGGTCCCCCGTTAATTCATTCCTTAAGCAACAGCCGGCCGTCAATGACCCTCTAGAACTCGTATCGTAAGCCCACTTGTACTTGGAACGGCGAAGTCCGTAGAACGCCACCCGTCAGGAAATTTCCCTGCGCGTCTTTTATTTTTCCAAAATTCGGATTCGTAGACGGGACCGCCAGTGAAGGTCCATACGTGAACTGGTTTCCGCCGATTTCAACATTATCGAAGTTAAACAGGTTGAATATTTCAGCAGAGATCGATAAGCGGCCCCTGTCCTTTGGCACAGCAAAGTGGCGCTGCACACGAAGGCTGACGTCGGAATAACCGATGTTCCTGAACGTATTCCGGCGAAGCACTTGACCGTCCTGAAGAGGCCGATCCCGCACGATACCATCGCCATTCGAGTCCACGCCCGTGCTCGGGCTGAAAGGCCGTCCGCTATTGAAGCGCATGGAAGTGGAAAAGTCGAATCCAAAGGGCATGTAAAATAGAGCGTTTGTCGCAAACTGGTGCCGCTGGTCGATGTTCGAATAGCCGTATTCGTTGTTGAGATTGTAAGCATCGACGTAGTTTGCACCACTAATGCCGCGCTCGTGATCATCATGGCTGTAGCTGTACGCGAGCGTGTACGTTGCATCCACCGTGACGCGTTTGCGGCGAACGTTCACCGTAGAGGTAAAGCCGCGATACAGGGAGCGCGCCGAGGAGTCGGTCATGTAGACGAACCCATATTTCGGAAAAGGCCTCACGCTCGAGTAAATCGGACGCCCGGTCGCATCGGGCACCGGGGGCAGCAGATTGAGATTGCGGACGCGATCCATCCGGGCCACGTTGATCTGTGTGTAGTCAACCTGGGCCGTGATGCCTGGAGCAATTTCCTGTTCCAGCGCACCTCGGAACTGCACCGAGCGCGGAAGTCGAAAATTCGGATCAAAGAAAAACACCGTTTGACCTGTGACTCGATCTTCGGGCGCGACAAGTTGATTCAATTGAGAACCTGTCAACACCGGCAGATTGCCAAGCGGAGCTGTTGCTAAATTGATTCCGGCGCTCTGGAAGGCATTCCTGACATTCGCCACGCCATTGATCGTCACAGCGCTGCTGAGTTCGGGATTTCCGCCATTGCCCAGTATCGCCTGTTCGAAGAGAGGCATGTACGGAGCCGCATAAAACATTCCGCCGGCAGCCCGGATAACAGTCTTAGCGTTCTTACGGACGTCCCAGGCGAGTCCCAAACGTGGAGCGATCAGCTCCTTGTCATCGGGAATGGAACTGGCCAACGGGAACCGGTTCTGCGGAAGAGTGGGCGTGATGTAATCGGGAAGCACCGCCATTTCATAGCGCAATCCCGGACTGATCGTGAACCCCGGCAGCACGCGCCATTCGTCCTGCGCGTAAAAGGCAATCTGATGCATGGTCGCATCGAGCTGGCCGGTGCCGGCAAACTGCGTGTACTGCGCAGGCTGGCGATCGATGAAGTTCTGAAGACTGTCGAACCTATAGGTGCCGTTCCAACCCGCGTTAAACGTCGTATTTCCATTGACGCGATTCGCGTCGAAACCGAACTTCATTGTGTGCGCGCCGGTGACGATCGAGAAGTTGTCGATGAACTGCGATCGCACGTCGGTGAACTTATAGCCGACGTTACCGTAAGCGAGGCCCGTGGCCTGCGGCCCGTAAATGGCGACAGTCTGTACAGGGTTGCCATTTCGCACGGTTACTTCCGGCCCGGTCCCTGGATCCCAGGGCCGGTATTCTCTCGCCAGCTCGATGCGTACTTCATTTACATGACGGTTCGAAAGAACCGAGGTGAGCTGCAGCATGCCGGTAACATTAGTGCGGTTATTGACCGGAGACGCATTCTGCACCGACCGATTCGTGGTCGAATCTGCTCCAATACCCTGTGTCATGATGAAAGGGCCGGCTGTGTCGGTCACCTTGTTCCGAGTGAAATCGACTCGGCCTGTAAGGCTGTTGTTGCTCGTCACGCGATGGTCAATGCGGTTGACGACAGACTGCGATTCGCTTAACGCCGTCAGCTGATCTTCCGGAGCAATGGCAATAAGCGCCTGAGCGCCGGGGTTAGTGCGGAGATTCTGGATGTCCAACTCACTGTAGAGGACCTTAACAGGCTTCGTGTTGTGCTGGATTTCTGCCGCGCTGAAGAAGAAAGTACGATCGGTCTTAAGAGGGCCACCGATCGAACCCCCAAACTGCTGTCCCGTTCCGATCTGCTCTCGCTTGAATGGATCGAGCTTAGTCGTATCGTGATTGCGGAACAGATAAAAAGCGCTTCCATGAAATTGATTCGTTCCTGACTTCGATGCCAAGTTGATGATGCCGCCAGTGGAGCGACCGAACTCCGCAGAGAACGTGCTTCGCATCACCTGAAACTCCTGTAGGGCTTCCATTGTGAACGTGGGCGAGAACTCGACGTGACCGCACCAGTGCGTATTTGTATAATCGCCACCGTCGACGTTGATGTTCGTGAATAACCCCTTCTGCCCTGAAATGGCAAAACCACCACATTCCGGCTCGATCTGTGTAGCCGGTGTCAGCAGGAACATATTTCGGATGCGCCGGCCGTTTGACGGCAGGTTGCGAAGCTGGACATCCGTCAGGACGGCCTTCGAAAACGTTTGGCCCGGCTCAATTGCTGCTGTGTCGTTCGCAAGAACGTCGATGGATTCGCGGACCGGCGATATACCGAGACGAAAGTCCGCTGTTGCGCGGCCGCCCAAGGACACATAGATCAGCTGGGTGGCAGGAGCCATGTTGGGCGGCGCCACCGTTACTTCATAGTTCCCAATCGGCACTGGACCTACTGCGTACCGGCCAGCTTGATCGGTAGTGGCAACCCGCCGCTGGTTTGTATCAACATTCCGGACGGAAACTTCCACACCCGCAACAGTGGCGCTCGAAGGATCAAAAACCTGCCCTGCAATCTGTCCACTGTTGGCCGCCGATTGCGCCCAGGTCAGGCTTGGAAAAAGGACAAGGATTGTGGCCAGAACAAGTTTAAATACCGCCGGACTGAGCATATTTTTTGTTGCAAATAGGGCCGCGTCTTTTTTCACAAACAACAGGAACTCGATTTTCATGAGATCACTCCCCAAAAATATTAGTTTCCTACTTGTGATTGAGTTAAAGGCTCGGAAGGCCCGCGAGCCCCACGACGGAAAACCCGTGAACTTCTTAAGAACGCGCTAAACACTCGCCAGCCGATCGACGGATCTTAAAACCGATTATCCTTAACGCTGGCGACTGTATTGTCGTATTGGTGTGAGTTAAAGTAGCAGCCCCTTGGAAGCACGTCAATTTAATACGCTGCCGACGTTTTGAAAGAACCGAGCACGTTTGAGCCCTGCGGCCGAGGCTGTAAGGCGCCGTCAATTCCCTCATTCAGTCCCCGAAAAGTGGCGGTGTTCCCCAAGTCCAACACCCCGCAAGGCTTCCTCGTGGGAGCATTGGAAACGGCGCATTACCTCCTGATGGGAGGGTGGTTCTGGAGTCTCCCCAACGAGGGCAGCGCGATCCAACTCACTCTGCCACCAAAGGGCGATCTCTCGGACGAGCTTTGGGCGGACTGCCTGATTATCGTCTTCCGATTTCAAGTCTTTCATTTTTCAATACGCAGCAAATTAACATGCACACCTCGACCAATGCCAGCGTACTGAACGGAGTACCGCCTAAGGATTCAGCTCCTCGTAGAGGTACGACTTCAGAACCCACGCTGTAGCGTTGCGAGTGGCCTCAAACAGACGGAGGGCCTTCGGAGCAGACGGACCCAGCGCCTACGCGTTCACGCCGCTAACGCAGGCCCCCATCCATCGAGCCTTGCGTTAACGAAGCAGAACGCAAAAGACTTGGACCGCGTCCTTCAAGCGCAAGCACATCGCGCCTTGTGAAAGCTCTGGAGTGTGCTGTTCGCGGTCACAATTTTTTCCAGTTCCTTAGTCAAGTCCGCGACTCTCGAGCCGGGAATAGCGAAGTAAAGCTCATCGTCTCCAAGAGCCGTGTATACGCGGTTTCCGATACACCCTACGCTTGGGACCGTTTGCCCGGATGCGATGGTGGCGGGGATGAACGCACATGTAGGCCTCCCTATTATGCCGCCCTGCGGACCGATCCCAGCAGCTAGTGCCGCTTCGGTAAGCAGCATCAGATGTTTCGCATTCCCGCGTACCAAAACCACATCGGGTGCGAAGGGAGATCGAGCTAGCGGAGCGTAAACCGCCACCTGCAGCGGTTGCGTCCGGTGCGGAATGGACTCTACTTCCTCCGCGCGAAGATAACCCAGGCCAATCATCTGGCCAATGGTGGATTTCAGCTCTGCAGCCTTCTCCTGTAGGAGCGGGGCACCATGTGTGTACGCACCGATCGTACAGTTCAGGTGGTCTTCCGCAGTGGTGTAAAACACGTCTCCTTCGCTTGCCTGCTTCCAGTAAGCGCAGCTTGCCGGGCCCGGTGATTTCACGCGATTGATGCCCGCTGGCAAAGCATCTAGAAAAGTGATCGAAATTGCGTGGCGTTGAAGACCCAAGAGATTCTCGAGCTTCCCGCCGAGATCCGCGTAATCCATATCGCCCTCCTGTTATTGACGGTCTACCGTGGTGACCATGAACATTCAACTTTCGCGCCTTGTTTATTCCCTCGGTTCCAACTCACAGATACTCGCGCTCCTGTCTCCTTATTGCCCGATAGCGCTCAAAAACCTTGTGGTCATCCTCCAAACCCAGCATGGAGCGAAGTGAAGAACCCCGAAAAGTTTGTGCCGCCATCGGGAGGGCAGTGCGGATTATGAACCAAGGGTCGTGACGAAACGCTGCTGGCAAGTGGCGCACCTTAATCCAGCGATCTGTCTTCCACCGCATGTATTCGACTTCTTTGGCGGGGACGTGCTCGGTGCGGACCACCGCTGTCGTGCCGTCGTATTCCTCCAGGTGCTCGTTGACAATCAAGCCCCGGCGCCGGAAATCTTCAGTCATCGGCGTTCGCGGATAAGGAGTGGGGTGTTGGATGTAAGGCCAGTCCACGTAACGCCGGGCGAATTCGAGATTGGCCTCGATTGACTCCACGGTGTCATCGGGAGATCCCACAATCAGGCCTCCGAGTACATACATATTGTTGCTATGGAGATAGTCAATGGCACGCAGCGTGGCATTACTACGGTTGCCACCATTGTCCCTCGCGGTGTTCTTGGCGGCGGCACGCAGGAACTGAAGATCGTCTTCCAACACATTCTCAATTCCCAGGAAAACCCAGCGGAATCCCGCGCGGCGCATCAGCGGCGCCAGAGTCTCACCATGCGTCGCGATGGCGGAAGTCATGCCTTGCACAACATAATCGAGATCGTTCAAGCCGTTGTCCACGATGGCCTGGCAGAGCGCTTCAAAACGGCGCACATTGAGAGTAATGTTGTCATCCACCATGAGGATGCTGCGCGCGCCGTGGGCGCGAGCGTCGCGGATGTCTGCGAGCACGCGTTCGAACGAGTACGTGTGGAAGTTGCGGCCGCGCATCTCAATGATGGAGCAAAAGCTGCAATCGTAAGTGCAGCCGCGCGAAGTCTCGATCACATCCACTTGGCGGCCTATCAGCGTATAGCCCTCGAGAACACGCGCGCTACGGTTCGGCAACCGGATCTCACCGTCCTCCAAACGATGTATTGGCCGCGCGGGATTGTGATGCCAGCCATCATCATCGCGGTACGAGAGCCCGAAGATTTGTTCGCAATTACCGTTACCCTCCAGCACGCGCAGCAGTTCGCGAAACGTCACCTCGCCTTCGCCCCGAACGATGTAATCCACCGCCAAGCCTTCGTAAGCTTCGGAGGCGAGACTTGGGTCATATCCCCCAACAACGATTTTCACGTCCGGTTTAAGAATCCGGACGAGTTCGATAACGCGGGAAGCGGTCCGCCGCTGAAAGGTCATCACGGAAAGGCCGACGACCTGAGGGTCGAACCTCCGAACGAGATCAGTGACCGTGCTCCTTACGCTGCGTTGGACGAGGATCAGATCGGCGACAGCCACCTCGTGATGCGGATCCACATTGCCAGCCAGAGAGGTTAGGGCGCCGTTGGGCATCCGGACTGCAATCGGCAACATGTGTTCGAAGTAGTCGGGCATGGAAAGGAGGAGGACGTTCATGACCTTCGAACCTCCGATATGCTTGAAAACTCATCCCTGGCCGCGAGGTGTGCCAGGCAAGATTTCGGGATTGTAGCGCGCGCCGGTCGTGAGCGCCAACTGAAAGAGCAAAAAAATCAAACGATTTGCGAACCGACTTCTGTTATATGACACGAATACTTGATAAGAACCTAGCCCGCTGCCGGTTTATGAGCACAGTACATTGAGATGGGTCATGAAGGATAAATCAGAGCCGAACACACATGTTGAAAACAGCCGATTGCCGGCCCGTGAGTTCTTGCGCCTGATGCTTATCTCTCGAGAATGTGACCGCCGTGAGGCGATCCTGATGCGGCAGGGAAAAGGCTGGATTTCGGAAGCGGGGATGGGGCACGAGGCAACGGCCGTCCTCGCTTACCATCTGCTACCTGAGGACTACTTTTTCGGCTATTGTCGCGACAGGCCGTTGTACCTTGGCTGCGGGGTGGCGCCGGAGCAGATCGCGAGAGATTTCTTCGCCAACTCCAATTCAACAACGCAAGGCCGTCTCATGCCGCAACACTGCTCTATCAGGCAGCTCAATGTCTTTCCTGGCGTCACAGCCCAGGGAGCCGAGTGTCTTCCAGCAGCGGGAGCGGCCATGGGAATCAAGCTTGCCCACGAGTCCGCCATTGTCCTTTGCAGCATCGGCGATGCTGCAACTCGCCAGGGCGAGTTCTACGAAGCCCTGTGCCTGTCTGTGCAGGAGCGTTTGCCTGTCGTCTTCGTTTTAGAAGACAACGGCTTCGGCATTAGCACTCGTACGCGCAACATGATGCCATTTCGCTTGGGCATTTTCGACCATCAGGCCACGGTACAGGTGAACGGCAGAAATGCCTTCGAGGTCTTCGAGGTTGGTGGCCAAGCCGTCGAGAAGGCCCGGACTGGAGGTGGTCCGACGGTTCTTTGGCTCGAGTTGGATCGGCTCGCTCCGCACACGAGCGCCGATGATCACCGCGTGTACCGGTCGGCTGAAGAGATCGCGGAAATGATGGACCGCGACCCGATCAAGCTGTTCGCTGAGGCTCTCATTGAAGAACGACTATTGACGATGGAAGAGTTCAAACAAATGCAGGCCGAGATCGAACACTTCATCGATATGACTTACCAGAAGGCGGCCAGCGAACCGGCGCCCAATCCCACTGATGCTCTTGAGCATCTCTACGGACCGGCGGTGAATGCCCCACCGATTCCGTTCCAACCGTCCGGGGAGCCCCCCACGATGGTCGAAGCGATCAATCAGGTTCTTTACGCGGGCATGGAAAAATTCGAGCGCATGGTGACATTCGGAGAGGACATCGAGGATCCAAAGGGCGGCGTTTTCGGTCTGACAAAGGGCTTGAGCTCGCGATTTCCGAATCGGGTCAGCAACTCTCCGCTAGCGGAAGGCACGATCATCGGAACTGCTGTAGGGTTGGCGGCGACCGGCTGGCGAGCGGTAGTCGAAATACAGTTCATCGATTACATCACGCCTGGTTTTCATCAATTGGTGACACAGATGGCCACTTTGCGATGGCGGTCCTGTGGCGAATGGACCTGCCCCGCCGTCATCTACGCACCATATGGAGCTTACCTTCCGGCCGGTGGCCCGTGGCACAGCCAGAGCAACGACGGGTGGTGGGCCCACACGCCAGGTATCCGAGTGGCAATTCCCAGTACACCTGAAGACGCCGTTGGCCTGTTTTGGACGGCGATTCACAGTGAAGATCCGTCCCTCATCTTGATCCCCAAACACCTGATGCGCCTTCGGAAGCCGGTGCTGGAGTATGGACCGGTACCGTTCGGCCACGCGGCGTTGCGACGCGAGGGCAACGATTGCACGATAGTTTCCTGGGGAAATTGCCTGGAGATCGCAGAGCAGGCCGCTCGTCAAATGGATCGAGAGGGCGTTGGCGTTGAGATCATTGACCTCAGAACCCTCGTTCCATGCGACTGGTCAACGATCGAGCGGTCGTTGGCTAAGACCGGGCGCCTTGTCCTAATTCACGAAGACAACAGGACCTGCGGCTTCGGAGAAGCAGTAATCGCTGAAATGACAATCGACCCAAAGCGTTTTAATTCATTTTTTGCTCCTCCTCAGCTCGTAGCACGATATGACACCCACATCCCATACCATCCGGACCTGGAATATGCTGTGTTACCCACCGTGGACCGAGTTATAAAAGCGATACGCACGACTATGGAGTACACATGACTCCGGCAAAAAAAGCCGTGAAAGCACCGGGCGTGGCGACACATCCGCATGAATCGAACGAACCCATCGCGCACACACCGCTCCATGGAAATCATTGACACTGCTGAGGACGGTGCTTAGCATGTAACCCTTACAACGGTTCGTCCGGAAATCGCGAGACAGTGCTCCCGAATATCTCCCGAGCAGGAGGGGGCTCATGAACGTTGTCCTGATCTCGACGTACGAATTAGGGCGTCAGCCCTTCAGCATCGCCTCGCCAGCCGTTTGGCTGAGGCAGGCCGGTTGCGAAGTTACGTGTTTGGACCTGGCCGTACAACGTCTAAGCGATTACAAACATGCCCTCGCGACTGCCGACTTAATTGCGTTCTCTCTCCCCATGCACACGGCGACACGGCTCGCCGCGGGTCTTGTAGGCAAAATTAAGGACATTAGTCCGGTTGCTCACATTTGTTTTTATGGGCTATATGCCCCTGTCAACGAGTCTTACTTACGGAAGCTTGGAGGTGACACCATACTCGGAGGCGAGTTCGAGGAAGGATTGGTGTCGCTTGTAAAGCGGCTAGCGAATAGGGCGACAAGCGAAGAACTGATAACCGAACCGGCACAACCGGAACCGCTGATTTCTCTGGGTCGACAAAAGTTCCTGGTACCCGACCGGAGCGGCTTGCCTCAACCGGAGAGTTATGCCCATTTACAGCTTGCACCGGGCCGGTTTAAGACGGTGGGCTATACGGAAGCGTCGCGCGGCTGTAAGCACCTTTGTCGTCATTGCCCGATTGTTCCTGTTTATAACGGCGCATTCCGTGTCGTCCAACGCGACGTCGTCCTTGAGGATATCCGCCGCCAAGTAGCGCAAGGGACGCAACATATCACGTTCGGGGATCCGGATTTCTTCAATGGCCCTACGCACGGGGTTGCCATAGTGACGGTTCTGCATGAGGCGTTTCCCGAACTCACGTACGATGTCACGATCAAGGTGGAACACCTACTCAAACACAAGGAGCACCTAGCTACCTTGCGCGACACTGGATGTCTTTTCGTCACCTCCGCGATCGAGTCAATAGATGATCGGGTTCTTGAGATGTACGACAAACACCACACACGAGAAGACTTCATCAAATGCGTCCACTTGTTTCGTGAGGTGGGATTGCAAATGAACCCCACCTTTGTCATTTTTAGTCCTTGGACGTCTCTCAAGAGTTATCTGGACCTTCTACACTTGCTCGTGGACCTGGACTTGGTCGACAGTGTCGCTCCTATACAATATGCAATTCGGCTGCTCATTCCCGCCTCCTCAAGGTTGCTGGAGTTAGAAGAGGTTCAAACGCTCGTAGGCAAATTCGATGAGAAGACTCTGGCATACCCCTGGGTGCATTCGGATCCGGCCGTCGATCGGCTTCAACAGGATGCCCTGCGGGAGATCAAGCACGGTCAGTCACTGCGTGAGACGCGACCACAGATCTTCCGGCGGATTTGGAAGATCGCACACGAAGCATATGTCCACTCTCTGAACGAACACTTCAAAATAGCATCTTTGGATCAAGCTCCCGAACGAGCCTCCGTGCCGTTTCTAACCGAGCCCTGGTATTGTTGAGCGGAGCCCACTGAAGGGCAGGCTGCCCTTGTTTAAGGGGTATTGGAACAAGACTATGTTCGGCGTGACATAAGGTTGCGCCGTTCTTTCCCCTCGTCCGCATGACCTAAGGGAGACGCGTCACATGGCGTTTGTGCTGATGAAGATTTTCGAGGAGGCCCCTCGACGCTTCGACCGTTGGATGAATATCTTGACCCTCGGCAAGCTTCAAGAGGTTCGAGAAGAAATTTCGACCAAGTTGATTCATCCCAACGCGGCTGTCCTGGAAATCGGGTGTGGCACCGGCTCCCTTTTGGAAATGCTCGCTCGCCAAGGTGCCAGAGTGACTGGCATCGATACAGCGCAGGGCATGATCGACGTAGCGCAAGAGAGGCTCGACCAAGCGGACGTTTCGCGAGCCGAGGTCAAGAAGCTTCATGCGCTGCAAGTGGAGGACGAATTTGAGCCGGGGACGTTCGATCAGATTGTCAGTGTTCTCGCCTTCAGCGAAATGTCCGACGACGAGATTGACTGCCTGCTGTCGCAGTGCCGTGGGGTGCTGAAGCGGGACGGTGAGCTGATCCTAGCTGACGAAGTCGAACCGCAAGGATTGTTCCGCCGCTATACGTATCGAGTCTATCGGTTCGTCAGCCGGCTCATCACCTTTCTGGGCCTGCAAGCAAAGGAACTCAAGAAGGGCAAAATTCTCCTCAAGCTTCTGTATTTCGCGATCGAGCTTCCATTAATGCTTCTGGCATTCTTTGTAACCTCGGCTGTGACCCACCCCTTGGTGGAAATCGAGCGGAGGCTTGAAC
>Ga0207646_10000877_pt1 | contig 38868 bp, 35 predicted proteins | sample KBSK5502metaG_FD_184343 | JGI IMG/M metagenome (GOLD analysis project Ga0207646, IMG submission 184343) | Corn, switchgrass and miscanthus rhizosphere microbial communities from Kellogg Biological Station, Michigan, USA - KBS K5-50-2 metaG... | ecosystem: Host-associated > Plants > Roots >... | reverse complement strand
ATCTCCCGCGCCTGCTCCTCAATCTGTTGCCAGGCTTGCTCCATCAGCTCCCGCAGTGTTAGTCTTCCCCCTAGAGATAGAGTCATCGGGTGTCTCCTTTCTTCGACCCCTGCTAGGGTCGTGGTTTCCGGAGACACCCTTTCTTTTTCTCCTCCGACTTTCAACAGAAAATCTTACAGACGGGAAGGATTGGGAGAGAAGGATGCGGAGAATAGGGGCGGGGGCACCCTATTTTTTCTGCAACTGTTCATTTCACTGGGGATTAAGTCCAATGAAGTCGCAGGTGTGGATTCGAGGGCAGTTGGAGACGCATTTCTCGCAACTGCGGATTCTGAATGGGTTGTAGGCGTTGGCATGGGAGCTCACCGAGGCAAAGCGAGCCGGAGACCAAAACTTCTGGCAGACTTTGCAATCTATTTTAGCGCAGCGCCAAGTCGAGGCAAAGATTTTGGCAATAATATACTTGACAAATCAAAGCACCTCTGGTACAGTTTTGAGTGTGAGGAAGCAATGAAAAAGCCCAAGACACTCCAGCAAGCAATCCTCCACTTCGGCGACCCCGACAACTGCCTGAATTGGATGGTCAAGCTGCGTTGGCCGAACGGCGTCGAGTGCCCCACCTGTGGGCGGAAGGACGCCCGGTTCCTTGCGAATCAGCGCAAGTGGCAGTGCAAGAGCGTCCACGACCACCGGCAGTTCAGCGTGAAGGTCGGGACTATCTTCGAGGACTCGCCGATTCCCCTCGACAAGTGGATGGTCGCCGTGTGGCTGATTGCGAACTGCAAGAACGGAATCAGCTCCTACGAAGTGGCCCGCGCGCTCGGCGTCACCCAGAAGTCGGCATGGTTCATGCTCCACCGCATACGGCTTGCGATGCAGAGCCGCTCGTTTCTGAGACTCGGCGGCAAGGGCAGCGAAGTGGAAGTGGACGAAACCTTCATCGGCGGCGCGGCCCGGAACATGCACCGCGAGAAACACCGTCGCCGGATTACTGCGGTCGGCAGCAAGGACAAGACCCCCGTGCTTGGTATTCTGGAACGCGGCAGCGAAGTTCGCGCATCTGTGATTCCCAGTCGCCGCAAAAAATCCGTCCAGGGAGAAGTCCGAAACCACGTTAAGCCGGGAAGCGAAGTCTATACCGATGCGCTCCTGTCCTATCAAGGCTTGGACTACCAAGGCTACGGCCACAAGGTGATTGACCACGCCGAACGGTACGTTGACGGACGCGTCCACACCAACGGGCTGGAAAACTTCTGGAGTCTGCTGAAGCGAGGCCTGAAAGGAACCTACGTCAGCGTCGAACCGTTCCACCTGTTCCGCTATCTTGATGAGCAGGTATTCCGCTACAACAACCGCAAGAAGCCGATGGACGATACTGCGCGATTTGAAAGTGTTCTTTCTCATGTTCTCGGAAAGCGCCTCACCTACGCCGAAGTGACTGGCAAGGTGGGTACGACGGATTCCTTGCCCAACTAGACTGCCTCGCGGGAAGCGGAAGATTTCCTAGCTTTCTTCCGCTTTTTTGCCGCTTTTTCCTCTTCTAGCTTGGCCTTAATCTCGCTGTGCGGAACCTTGATGAGCCTGCTCATCATGTCTTCAAACTTGCCATATTCGTTCGTTTTTGTTTTCATAATCGCTTTACCTTCGAGGAATAGGATTCCCTTTGCAAACCTTCATCAAAGAAGTATAGTCAAATCCCCCACCCGCATGTGGCTCCTTCAGCCATGTTCTTGTATGGTAGAGCAGCTTTTCAAATTGCTGTTGAGTGTATGGCTTGTCTCCGACCGCTTCGCGGATCGGATGCCGCGTTTTCCATGCAGCGAGGTCGGCTGCCTGCAAAGGTAAGAGGTCTTTTTTAGGATAAAAGAGCGGCGTGATTCCAAACTGCTTTTCGCAAAGATGCACAAAGTTACCTTCGCGCTTATCCCCGGCCTCAAATACGAACAGAGGGGGAGTCTTCAATTTACGGTTTATGGCCCATGTTCTCACATGGGCTACACAACTGGTACCACACAGGGTGTAAGGATCACCGAGATACTCGCGCAACTGATAAATTGCATCTACACGGCCGTAATCTTCAATTATGACGGATGCGCTGAATCTCTTGTTCGTGTACTTTCGGGCGCATTCAGCTAGGTCGTTAATGAACTGCCTCTTTCGCTCAGGAGTCCAGCCCTTATATTCATGCGACTTACCACTCACGCAGTCAGTCATATGAAAAGACTTTATATTTTCGCGATCCAGAATCTCCTGCCACCGGCATTCAAACTTCGCCCATTTCTTTGCGTCTGATACATAGCCCGCCATAGTTAGAACGGTCGTATCAGAGGCCCCGCTGACATCGAAATAGGCTGTAAACATAGCTAGCTCCGATTCTGAATTATACTTGCTGAGCAGAATCGAATGCGCAATGTGTTCAGTCAAAGAATATCGAACCCTTGCAAGGGCCATGCCGGTTTCCTTTCACCGGCAATCAACATAGTGACGAACTCAGGCTGATTCGTCACCTATATTATTGCCAAGATTTTCCTTGGGAGGGAGAGGCTGAGGCGCTCGCAAAAAGTGCACTGTTGCGACAAACGAAACGAGCCTGCGCCGCCGACGCACGTTTGCGCATCCGGGGGTCGCAGGCTCGCTCGCTCTTTAGTTTCGAGTCCGGGTCAGGCTTTAGCTGCTGTTGCAAGTTGAGCGCGCATCTGTTTCATGAACTGGCGCATGCCAGCGATATGACCAGGTGAGCGGCTTTCGATCCAGGATTCGTAGCGCTGCGCAGCTTTTTCCATGTTCGCGAGGAACTGCTTGTTGGCGAACCGCTCGCGCCCCTGCGGGACGATGCCCTTGACGAGCTCCCACACGCCGAAAAACTCCCCGCTGGTTTCAAAAAACAGGTCTTCGTGCAGAAGGCCGTGGTTGAGGAACGCGCAGGCTTGCTCCCAGTAGCTGAACACCATCATCGCCAGCGCTCCGTTTTCCGTTCCAGGTGCCGCGATACGCATGGCGTCATCGAAGGTGTCCACGTAGTAGTTCCGGAAGAACCAATCGCGTGCCTGGCGCAGCTTGGCTTCGCGCCGCAAATCGTAGATCTGTAGCTGGAGTTGCCCTTGTTCGTAAGTCGGTTGTGTCATCGTTCGTTGTCTCCTTTTTTGCAGTTTTTGTGAATCAACTACCTAGAACGCGGCCTTGCTGACTGCTTTCCATCACGTCTGCTCGAGAACGGACAAAATATTGCCGGCGGGGTCTTTGAACCACGCTATGACGGGACCTCCGCCGCGAAAAATCCCTCTTTCATCCGTTTTTAGGTTCGGCTGAGTCCATTAGATTCAGAAACCTCGAGCCCCAGGGTTCGGCCATAGAACTCCTTTGCCTTTTGAGTGTCGTTTACCGAAAAACCGCTGAACGCTTTGCTTTTCCCCAACATAGCTTTTCTCCTGGCTTTAAAATACGCGCTCTGCTGATGTTCCTTCTCTCACTGCGATGCCGCTTGCCGCGAACGAAAGGCCTCCGCCTGCTTGCGGACACGCTCGTGGATGTGGCTCCAGCCGGACGACACTCCCTTTCTGTGATCCTCCTCAATCAATCCAAGCGCGGTGTGATGGAACTTGATCAGCGTTCCACCGTCGGCCTCAGCCAAGCGGTACTGCACATTCGAGACGACCGGATAGGACATGAACAACGGCCCGCTGATTTCGAGCAGCGTCGGCCGCTTGATGGCCTGCACGTGTCCCCAGAAATGACCGTTGCCATCGCCTAAATCGCGATACCACCTCCCCCCTGGCCACGGCTCAATCTTCATGGGCATCGGTGTGCCTTCCATGACTTCATTGTGCGGCCCGAGTTGTTCGAGAAGTGCCGCGAAGGTTACATCCAGGGGCGCACGGACATGGATTTCCTGAGTAACATTCAGCGTCAAATTCTCAATGCTCTGTGCTGTCGGAATCATGGTTCCTCCTTGAACTCAAGCCCGGTCGGACTCTGTTCATCTTCGCCTCGGCATGTTCCTTGACGCGATTCAACTGGTGCCCCCAGTAGCGCTCGAATGTGCTAGTCCACTCGTACAGAGGCCGGATCGCCGCGGCGTTGGTTCGATAGAGCTTCTGGCGGCCGTCACGGCGCACGCGGACCAGGCCCACGTTTCGAAGAACGCGGAGGTGCTTTGACACGGAGGGCTGCTCCAGGCCCAGGGTTGCCGCAATGTTCCCGACCGCGCGCTCCTGCAGCGCGAGATAGTTCAATATTTCCCGCCGACGGGGCTCAGCGACCGCGTTGAACGCATCCGATGTGGTGGCTGCGCGTGCCATACGCTGATATTACATTCCCATATAGGCATATGTCAAGCGTCTTTTTCCCTTCCCCCGACAGCGATGACTTATTCTTCTCTTTCCTTAGCATTGTTCATCCTTTCTTCGTTTCCCAAGGTGGAGCCCATTACTAACCGCGCCTTCCGATGAGATCGATGTGTACGGTCTTTTTGTGTCAGTCCTCAACGAACTCGCGCAGCCGGCCCAGAGCATCGTCCCACTGCTTTGAAATCAAGTCGAGGTAGTGCCGCGCGTCTTCAAGGCGCCGCTGGTCCAATTGCCAAACGCTCTCGCGTCCGTGCCGTTTGTTACGCACGAGACCCGCTTCCTTCATCACGCGCAGGTGTTTGGAGATAGCTTGACGAGTGACATGGGAGCCCGCGGTGAGCCTGGCGATGGACATCGGTCCGTCATCACAGAGGCGGGAGACAAGCCGTAAACGGGTCTTGTCGCCCAGGGCTGCGAAAAGGGGCGCAGAGCCCTTCGGCTCTGCCCTGGCTCTCGACCTACCGCGCATGGACAAGGTACTCCTCGATCAGCTTCACTACCATGCCCCAACCTTGCTCGTTTGCCGTGAACGCCTTCGCCCGGCGCGCGAGCGGGATGCGATCGAAGCCGGACTCGGTGACGGTCAACATGATGCCGTTCGCCACTTGCTCCAGAGCAAAGACAACGAGCGTCGTGGGCTCGGCGGAGTAGTCGACGCCGCGCTCCACGGCGAAGGGATGCCACCGGAAGGAGAACAGCCGCTCGGGTTCCATTTGCTCGATCGTGATCTCGAACGCCATACCTTCGTATTCCTTCTGGGCTTTAGCGACCTCGGCATTGACTGTCGTGGGTACGATCACTCCGCGCATGCTGGCGCCTGGCGCGAACGGACCATTGAACTTCACGCCGAACCAGCTCCCGAACTCTGCGGAGTCAGACAGCGCGCGCCAGACTCGTTTCCGCGGCGCGTGCAGAAGAATCCTTTTCTCGATGCGGTCTGTGTTCATGCGCAACCTCCTGGTTGCAGATTAGCAGCGGCGAGGATAAAATGCAACCATTAGGTTGCGGGACCTGCAGGCCCACGATCGAGCCCGCTTGGCCGCGCATTCCCGCATAGCTTCATCTTGTAGTGGCCAGCCTCGCGCCCCCGGGGGCGAGACTCCCCCTATGGCGCAACGACGATAGAGAGAGCAGCCGACATATAGGCGTACGCCATTCTCGAAGTATTGAAAGCTACACCGGGACGGCCTTCGCGGTCGAGCAGGATCAGCCCGCCGGTGCCGTGGGCGCGCTCGCCGAGCAGGCGCACGGCAGCGTTGGCCGCGTCTTGGGGCGATGGGGATGCAGCATTCTGTGACAAACCGGGCACGGCACCTGTGGTGAGCGGAGCCGAACCATGCCGTGCCCCTACAAGGGGAGGACGCAGAAAATCCGCGGCTGTCTTGGCCATGACGATCTTCATGATGGCTTCGCCCCAGCCGGTGCAGGAGACGCCGCCCGCCTCTGCGTCGGCGTAGCAGCCGCAGCCGATGAGCGGCGAATCGCCCACGCGGCCCGGCCGCTTGCAACACGTCCCGCCGGTGGAAGTGCCCGCAACGAGCCCGCCCCGCCGATCCATCGCCACTGCACCGACGGTGCCATGGCGATGCGCCAAATGAAACTCGGCGGAATGATTGCTTTCGCGACACTGCCGCCAGGCCGACCGTTCGCGTTCGGTCACCAGTTCCTCCGGTCGGCAAAGCGTCAGGCCCTGCTCGACGGCAAACTGCTCGGCGCCCGCGCCGACCAGCATCATGTGCTCGCATGATTCGAGCACCTTGCGCGCCAGGCGGATGGGGTTGCGCACGCGCTCGACGGCAGCCACCGCGCCGGCTTTCAGCGTGACGCCGTCCATGAGGATGGCGTCGAGCTCGACCCGGCCGTCGCGGTCGAGGTGCGAGCCGATGCCCGCATCGAATGTCGGGTCGTCCTCAAGCGTCACAATCGCCGCTTCGACGGCGTCGAGCGCCGCGCCGCCGCGCGCGAGAATTTCCCAGCCGGCTTCCAGCGCTTTTCGGCAGCCCTCCCGGCAGTCCGCTACGGCTTCGTCGGGGATGCTCCAGGCGCCGCCGTGAACAATCAGGGAAGGTTGCATTGGCAAAGGAGGATTCTGAAGAGCGGCCAAGCTCAGCCTAGAAAAACAAGATCGAGAAGGAGCAAAACCTGACCGATGAAAATCAATGCCAGCCCGCCGACCAGGCGCAGAGTGCCCCGATTGCGCGGCGCCGAGCCGGGCGTGCCAACCGGACTCAACAAAGCAAGGGAGCCAGCTTCTCTCACGGCAGCGTCCCGACGGGTGAACTCGCGCCGCAGAATGCGAAAGAACTCGGCGAGCCAGAACAAAATCTCGCGCCGCCCCTGCCACAGCAGATGAGCTCCCGCCAAGAAGACCAGGATTCCAATCAGTCCCACAATGCTCAAGTGCCTTGCCTCCCCGCCCCGCGGCGGCGGCCCGTCAGGTTTCGTCGTGGATCGTTTTCAAGCGAACCAACTCGAATTCTTTGATCCCCGCCGGCGTCTGCACCTCGATCTCCTCGCCCACGCGCCGGCCCAGAAGCGCCTTGCCGATGGGCGATGTGGTGGAGATCAGTCCTTTGGCCGCGTCAGCTTCCTCGGTCGTCACTAGCTTGTACTCCAATTCGACCGACTTTTGCAAATCGCGCAGCCACACGCGCGAGCCGTATCCGGCGCGGTCGCGCGGCAGGTTCTCGAGGTTGAGCATGGAGACGTCGGCGAGGCGTTTCTTCAGTTGCCCCAGCCGCGCCGACAGAAACCCCTGCCGCTCCTTGGCGAATTTGTACTCCGCATTCTCCGAAAGGTCGCCGTGCGCCCGAGCTTTCAGCAACTCCTTGGGCAGCTCGTGGTGCAGCTCGTGCTCAAGCGTGCGGACTTCCTCCTCCAGTTTTTCTCGAATCTTGCTTGCAGCGTCCGTCATGGATGAAGCCCTGTGGATTCGAACCCTACGACGCCGCTCCCGCCCGCCGGGGGGGCAGATCAAAACTAATGACCCGATGGAACGGCGTTCTCGCAAATCCACCGCGCTACGATCTGGCGGAGAGGGGGGGATTCGAACCCCCGATCCCGATTTTGTCGGGATAACTGCTTAGCAGGCAGCCCTGTTCGGCCACTCCAGCACCTCTCCGCTCCCGCTATCGGATTCACTCTACACCAGTTGGGAGTAGTTTGCCATCGCCCGCAGAAAGCTGCTTCTGCTCGCTGTGCCCAGAATTGTGCCCACCCAAGCGCGAAATAGCCTCCAGCACCTTGTCCTCACTGGGATGGACGTAGCGGGCAGAGATTGCGACCGAACTATGCCCGGCGATCCTCGCTAGCGTCCAGGCGTCGCACCCGGATTCGCCCAGGCGCGTTAGAAAAGTGTGCCGGAGCGAGTAGAGGACGAAGGGCCGCACCTTGCTGGCCCGAAGCGCCTTCAAGTGCTGCCCGTAGATGCTATTCGGCTCGACATGGCCTGAGCGCGTCCCAGCGGGCCACACCCAGCCGTCTTCGGGCTTCCCAGCAGCAATCCAGCGGGCTTCGAGCACCGCCCTAACCCGTGGCGTCATCGGGATTACGCGGCGGGCCGCAGCCGTCTTGCCTCGCGTTACCAGCAGCGCGCCGTTGCGCCCATTGAGCCAGGTCACGTCTTGCCAGCCAAGCCTGAAACACTCTTCCGGGCGCGTCCCGGTATCGGCCAGCACAGTAGCGATGGAGGCGAGCGGCTCGGATGCGACCACCAGATAGCGCGCCTCTTCTTCGGCGCCGACGACGCGCTCGCGGCGGCGTTCGCCCGGCAGCACCTTGAGCTTTGGCGCAACGGCAAGCACGCCCCATTCTACGGCGAGGTTCAGGACGCGGCGCAGCACCCGTAGCGAGCTATTCACGGTAGCGATTTGCCTGCCCTCGCGCAACCTCGATGCCGCAAATTCGGACGCCAGCTCACTCGTGATGCTGTCGAGCTCTGCGTCGGCGAGCGTCTTGTAGGCCATGAGAACGCGGCACTCGTTGCGATACCACTTCGCGTTCTTAGGACAGCTCACAGCGAAGGTAGCTTCGGCCCACGGCACAATGCGATCTGTCAGAAATAAAGCCAGCGTCGGGACGGGCTTCTTCTGACGGATGCCGACTTCGCCCTTTGCCAACGCAGTGCGGTGCGCCGCCTCCATCTGGCGGGCCACCTTGTCATTTCCCTGCTTGGTGGACTCGCGGATCAACTTGCCCTGCCACATCAACTTGTACCAGTAGACCTTGCCTCGTTTGTAGAGCATTTCTTGCCTCTCTTTCTCTGGCCTGAGCTTCCTGGTTTCCGTCGACGACCTTTGGGCCAGCCACCCAGCCTCGCCCACTCCCGCAGTTGTTTTGCGGAGTACTTTCTCGCCCGGGCCTTGCCGCCTCGCCTACCCGCCTCCCGAACGGTCATGGGTTTGGACCCCTTCACAGCCTCTCCACAATACTTAACGCTAAGTATATTGTCAACCTACTTGTGATGGGTATAGAATGCAGGCAGCAAGGGGTCGGCTAGGGTCACCGCTGAAGATCGGCGTACCCCGGGGCCTCGTGCACATCTGTGTCAGGCTGGGACGCCGCGCGGGAGGTCATTATGCGCCCCAAGAGAAAAAAGGACAGGCCCGCCCTCAAAGAAATCCTAAATTACGAGGGCGCGAAAGATGCTTTTAATCAACTAGTTAACAACAAGGCTGAGCGAAAGTTCTTGGCAAACTTCCTGCGGGGTCTACCGGCTTTTCCGAACGTGAACCAGCCGTGGACTTGGCTACTTAGACCGCGCCAAGTTGATAGTTTGCGCTCTAAAGTTGGTGCCTTGGCGAGTGAAATCGAGGACACAAACTGTCGCTGGGGCATTTTCCACAAACTTGCCCAGGACCGGCTTTCCCATCTAAGGAGGCTCCCGGCACTACTAAGTGAGTATGGGCAAGTTTTGGAGGAGGTGCTCCGTTCGAAATCGCTGCGGCCTCCCAAGGGACCAAGTCAGCGAAACAAGACAATTGGTATGCTTCTTGATGCGGTTAAACTGATGACGGGCAGGCCTCACTATGAGGAAGTTGCCGTGCTTCTTAATGCTGTCGATTACGCAAGAAAAGACTGCAACGAGGGAGGGGCCCGTTGGGACCCCACGATTCTGAGACAGCTGATGTACCGGGAGCGGGTGCGAGAAAGCCGCTTCAAGAAATCCGAGGCATACCAGAAGTTCCTGATCTCCCTTAAAACATAACGCCTGCCACGCAAAATGTTGCTCGTCCAGCGTTATCGACAATCCCCGAAAGCATGCATACGCTGACGCTCCATGGGCGACTAGCTCGCAGGAGGGTCGACGATGCATCAAGAAGTTCAAGAAGAAAGCGCAAGGGCCGTGAGCGAATCGGAACTGGCGCGAAGAGCTGACGTTTCTATCGCGGTGCTGCGTAAGTGGCGGCGCGAGGGGAGGGGCCCACGTTTTCTAAAATTAGGGCGGCTGATCCGGTATTTGGTCCGAGACGTTGACGCGTGGCTCGAGGCGCACGCTGTCGACGGCGGCCGGAAGAACTGACAGGGCACGCGGGATTATCGATGATGGCAGAAGAGATCGAGCGCGCTCTGGCCGCCCCTAACGTTGCGCCGGTGGCAATGCCACCGAACCTCGCAGCGGCACTGGACTATGCTGCTCGCGGCTGGCTGATATTTCCGCTTCACACGCCGGAAAACGGCGGTTGCTCATGTCGCAGGCTCGACTGCGACGCCGTCGGCAAACACCCGCGGACTCCGCACGGCCTGAAAGATGCGACGCGCGAGCCCGCAAAAATTCGCGAATGCTGGGCGCATTGGCCTGCGGCTAACATAGGCATTGTGACGGGTGCCGCGAGCGGGCCTGTGGTTCTCGACATCGACCCTCGAAGCGGCGGCATGGATTCGTTCGGGCTGCTGCTGAATGAGCACTGCGATCTACCGCCTTGTCCAATGGTGGAGACCGGTGGCGGTGGGCGACACTTGTACTTCGCCTATGCAGGCATTCCCATCCGCAGTCGCAGCGCGATCCGTGAGGGCGTCGACGTAAAAGGTGAGGGGGGCTACGTCGTCGCGCCGCCAAGTCTGCATTCGTCGGGGCACCGGTACGCATGGATTCCAACGCACACGCTGGACCGCAAGCCTCTCCCGCCGGCCCCCGCGTGGCTTGCAAACGATTCTTCGTCGCAATCCGCCGCCGTTGCAGACCACATTCCAAAGGGCCACCGGAATAGCACCCTGATACGGCTTGCCGGGGCGATGCGACGTCACGGCGCGGGGTACCAGACGATCTTGGCAGCGCTTCAGCGTGACAGCAGTGAGCGCTGTGATCCGCCGCTTTCTGAGGATGAGGTGGAGAGGATCGCTCACCGAGCGGCGCGCTACGAAGTGAGCGCGGGCCACGGCTCAACGAGAGCAGAAAAGTCTGACTCCAAGCAGACCCAATCGGAATCTGGCGACGCCGTTCTGCGCGATGTCCAGACGTTCATCGAGCGATTCGTTGTGCTGCCGCCGCACACTGGCATCGCAATCGCTGCTTGGGTGGTGGCGACCTATGTGAGCACGACGTTTGACCAGTTTCCTTATCTTGCAGTCACATCGCCAGTAAAGGAATGTGGAAAGAGCCGGCTTTGCGAAGTAGTGGCGCTGCTGGCTGCGAACGCTTATTCGACCGTGGGGATTAGCCCCGCTGCTCTTTTTCGGCTGATAGACGGTGCCGACGAACCCCCAAGCCTAATTCTGGACGAGGCCGAAGTCTTGACCAACAAGTCCGAGCGAGCTGAGGAAATCCGTGCGCTTCTCAATGCCGGAAACCGGCCAGACACGACAGTCCCGCGCTGCTCAGGCAACTCGCACGAAGTAATTCATTTTCGCGTGTTCAGCCCGAAGCTGATTTCGGCAATTGGGAGGCTGCCGGACACGCTCGCTTCGCGAAGCATTGTGATTAGCATGCAGCGCCGCTTGCCCACTCAAACGATTGGAAGGTTCATTCGGCGCTCGATTGCCCCAGAAGGCGAAGCGCTGAGAAAGCGCGCCCGGGCTTGCGTCCATGCACGGCGGCAAGTTATAGCCGACTGCTTCGAAAAAACCGAAATAACATTTCTCGCCGATCGTGAAGAAGAAAACTGGGCCCCACTCGTCAGCGTCGCCAAAGCTGTGGCGCCTGCGCACGTGGAGGGGCTTCTTCTGGCGGCCCGAAGCCTGACCACACAAAAGATAGCGAGCGACATCGACGATTCGCTGTCACTACGGTTGCTGGCGGACTTGCAGAGGGTCTGGCCCGCGAGCCAGGAAAAAATCACATCAGCCGAAGTTGTACAGCGCCTACGCGCCATCGAGGACGGACCATGGCAGGAGCGAGAGCTGACGCAACCGAAGCTGGCGCGTTTTCTGCGCCCCTTTGGCACTAGACCGAAGCAGGTGCGAATCGGCGAAGCGACGTGCAAAGGCTACGTTCGTGACCACCTTCAACAAGCTTGGGCCCGCTACCTCGGCGTTCAAAGTGAAACAGAGGAAACAATTGTTTAATTCCAATGGGTTGGCCAGGTTGTAAGAGTGAAACAAGGTTCTCCAGTTCTTGAAAACCAAACAGCGCAAGTGATGCTGATTCTGTTCGTTACAAGAAATGTTTCAGTGTTTCGCTCTGATGTCAGAGAGGAACCGCGATGCGGAGATGCACCAAAGCCTGATAGTTCATGCTTTCAAGATGAGGCCAAGATCAGCAGGAAAGGAGAGCAAGTTTGAAATCCGAGGATGAATTGCGCTGGGAAAGTCCCGTGACTTTCAGTATCGCCCATAACTGGACTTGCACATGCCACGATGGCGGGCCGATGGAGTACGGCATCGTTATCAAGCCAAGGAACATACCCTGGGAGGATTTCGGCGTTGCGCCCGTCTTGATGATCTACAGCGAGGATCTGGATGAGCTACTGAAGCTCATAGCTCAACATCTCGACCCGCATACTAAAGTTCCAGTAGCTCGAAAGAGACCAGACCGAAGGCCGGGCAAGAGCAGCAATCGAATCAGATTCACAATGAAGCGCAACAGGAGTCGTCAGAGTCTGGATGAGTATAACCTGCAAGTCGCGGGACGCGGTGTCGACGACAAATTGCCGGCGAACCGAGAAGATCTCGAAGACTGCATTAGCCAAGTGAGTGAGCTGAAGCAGCGAGAAAACAATCTGTAACCTGAGATGCCTGTCGCAGCGCCAATGCATAAGCCGTTCGAGGTCCGGGAATGTGGTCGTTTAGCGCGCGGCCGCTTTGGCGACCGCCCTGTCGATTTAGGGAGCAGCCGAGCCAGCACAAGGACGGGTCAGGGATCCCGATAAGATTTGTGAGACGGACTGCTCGTCGAGAGGACTGGAACCTAACCGATGCCCCGGAAGTGCAGCCTCTGCATCCACGACAAACGTGAGGAGATTGAACGGGCATTGCTGGGTGGCGATTCCTACCGCACCGTTGCGCAACGCTTCGGGGTATCCCGCGACGCTGTTGTTCGGCATCGACGGCATCTCCCCACAGCTCTTGCTCATGCGCGAGAAGGGAAGGAGGTTGCCCATGGGGATAGCCTTGTCGCTCAGTTGTCCGAGTTGACCTCTGAAGCGCAACGCCTGAAGGAGAAAGCAGAACGCGGAGGCGACTTTAGGACCGCGCTGGCGGCCGTGCGCGAGCTCTGCCGCATTGTGGAACTGGTGGCCAGACTACGGGGCGAATTGACCGAGCGTGTAGAGGCGAAGGTCCTCAATGTGAATCTAGACCCCGAGACTGCCAAACGGATAGCGGATACTTTCCTGGCTCGTCACCAGCAGCGTCAGGTGGCCGAATGAGTGCTGAACACTCCATAGAAGCTGGTCACTTGCTGGCCCTGGCCCGTGAGGACCTTGCGTGTTACGCCATAGCTCAGTGGCCGCCGTTTGAGCGGGCACGACATCATGAACTCATCATGTCCAGGCTCGAGGCTGTTGAGCGTGGTGAGATATCCCGTGTGATGATTTTCCAACCACCGCGTCACGGCAAGAGCCTGATTGCCAGTGGGATCTTCCCGGCTTGGTACCTGGGCAGGCATCCGGACCGTCATGTCATCTTTGCAACTTATGGCCAGGAGTTGTCCGATGACTTCGGGCGGCGGGTGCGAAATTTCCTGGTTGATCCAGTTCACCAGGCTATCTTCCCGGACTGTAGACTCAGCGAAGACTCGACCGCTGCCCATCGGTTCAACACTATGCAGGGCGGCGCCTATTATGCCGTGGGAAGAGGCGGGCCCATCACCGGGAGGGGTGCCCATCTGCTACTGCTTGACGATCCCATAAAAGACCGTGAAGAGGCAAACAGTGAGACGATTCGTAAATCGCTCCATGAATGGTTCGCGTCGGTTGCCTACACCCGTCTGATGCCCGGCGGAGCCATCGTCCTCATACAAACCCGCTGGCACGAAGACGACCTAGCTGGCTGGCTCCTTCGTGAGCCGCGGGGTGAGAATTGGGAAGTTCTAAGTCTGCCAGCCATTGCGGAGCAAGATGAGGACCTTCGCAAAGAAGGCGAGGCACTGTGGCCTGAGAGATTCCCCCTTGCGGAGTTGGAGCGCATCCGCGCTGCCATCGGGAGCAGGGCCTGGACTTCTCTATATCAGCAGCGGCCCGCCGCGGCTGAGGGAGTGATCTTCAGGTGGGAGTGGTGGCAGTTCTACCGTCCTCCCCTGACGCTTTCGCTCAGTCGAACAGTACAGTCGTGGGACACCGCATTCAAAAAGGGCGCTGAGAATGATTTCAGCGTCTGCACCACTTGGGGTGTAGCAGAGAACGGCTACTACTTGCTGCACCTCTGGCGAGGCCGCGCAGAGTTCCCTGAATTGAAGCGCGTACTGGCCTCGCTAGCCGAGCAATGGAAACCGGATGCAATTCTGGTTGAAGACCGAGCAAGTGGGCAAAGTCTGATTCAGGAGCTCAGGCTTGGTAACTCCCTCCCGGTCCTTCCAGTCAAGGTGGATAGCGACAAGCTGGCTCGTGCGCAAGCCGTGACCCCGCTGGTTGAGGCCGGCAGGGTGTTTTTGCCCGAATCGGCACCCTGGTTGGGCGATTTTCTCGATGAGTTGGCTGCTTTTCCAAGCGGGGTGCACGACGACATTGTCGATAGCACTACGCAAGCGTTGAATCACCTCCGAGAACAGTCAATGAGCCCGCCACTTTTCATCTCGAGTAGTGCCAACTCGGCAGAATTCGACAGAGAGGCGCTCTGGGGAAAGGCGATGCTTGGGTATCCGCTGACCGAGGACGAGATAGACAGGCTCTGAAGGGGACCCGAACGTCAACCTGGTAAGCGTGAGCATCGACGAGGCGACAGGCCGCAGACTCGTGGAAACCTACCTCAGTCGCCAAAGAGCAGATCTCCTTGACGTCGGAAAAGCTGAGTAGCGTTCTGGCCCTGGCTCGGGCCGATCTGGCCTGCTAGCCGCTCGCACCGCTGAGAGCCGGATCGAGAGTCGCGAGTTTCGGGCGCCGAATCAAGCACTTGAGGGAGGGATGCACGTAGGGTTTTTGGACAGGCAATGGAGGGCTCGCCGGGTTCCCCTGCGTGGGGTGATCCCCGTAAATTGACCGCCAGTGAGAGCCGCAATTTATGCTCGCGTGAGCACTACCGCCCACCAGTCTGTCGAGATGCAGCTGCGAGATCTCCGTGAGCTGGCCGGCCGTCGGAGCTTTGAGATTGTGGACGAATACTGCGATGAAGGGATTAGCGGGTCCAAAGATTCTCGCCCAGGGCTGAACCGCTTGCTGGCCGATGCCGAGGCTGGGAAGTTCTCGGTCGTCTTGGTCTGGAAACTCGACCGTCTTGGGCGCAGCCTGATTCACTTGGTGAGGCTGCTGGAGGATTTCCGGCGCCTTGGCATCGAACTGGTGAGCTTCTCCGAGGGGCTGGACTTCACAACCACGACTGGCAAGCTGCTCTACCAAATCATCTGTGCCTTCGCCGAGTTCGAGCGAGACTGTATTCGCGAGCGGGTCCGGGCAGGTATGCGGAACGCGAAAGCGAAGGGTAAGCGGATTGGGCGTCCTCCCCGCACGTGGTTGTCCGAGGAGACACGAAAAGAGATCGCGCTGGCCTACCAGCGAGGCGAGGGAAGTTTGCGCCAGTTGGCCGCTCGGTACAGCACGTCGGCGGGGACTGTGCAGCGTTGTGTTGCCAGCTATCGAAGCATCCTGGCAAAAGCTTCAGCTGCTTGATTGTCGCAGGTGGCTTGTTTCGCGGTGTGGCAAAATTTTGGATCTCAGGCAATCCAGCGCGACAGAGTACACCTACACCGTTCCAGGATACGCGACCTCGAATTGCAATGCCTCCGTTTATGGGAACACCGCATCGGGCAACTGTGTTGCTTCCGGGGTACCGGCAAGCTCAGGAAGTTCTGTGCATGGTGCTACGCTGTCCTTGCTCCTGCCAGATGGCCGGATCGTCGTGGTTAATTGCAATGCTAAGACCAACTGGACGGATTGGAGCCATCCCACCTGGTACCGGGGGGCGTGTTTGTCGCGGAGCCTCAAACTAGGGTGGTGAGTAGCCCGCCGCGTTGACGTGGCCCTGCGCGCGGCCTAAGATGCCCACCAAGGTATTTCCTCACATGATCGGTCAGAGACTCGGCCATTACCTCATCATCGAAAAGATCGGTGCCGGTGGCATGGGTGAGGTCTATCGCGCACATGACGAGCAACTCGACCGCGACGTGGCGTTAAAGGTCTTGCCCATCGGCACACTCACTGACGAGGTAACGCGCAGACGTTTCCGCAAAGAAGCCCTCGCTCTCGCCAAGCTGAATCATCCCAACATCGCGGCGGTGTACGAGTTGGGCAGCCAGGACGAGATGGACTACCTAGTGATGGAACTCATCCCCGGGGCGACCCTCGCGGAACGACTAGCGGCGGGTGCACTGCCAGAAAGCGAAGTGTTGGCGATCGGAGCACAGATTGCGGTGGCGCTGCAAGAAGCGCATGACCAGGGGGTTGTTCACCGGGACCTGAAGCCGGGAAACATCGTAGTGACGCCCAGGGGGCAGGTGAAAGTGCTCGACTTCGGGCTAGCAAAGCTGCTGCGACCCGAGAAGAACATATCGACGACCGATGTGTTGAGCAGTACGGCAGCTATGGCAGGGACGCTGCCATACATGTCGCCGGAACAATTGCGGGGCAAGCCAGCCGATGTGCGCAGTGACATCTACGCGGCTGGCGCAGTGCTCTACGAGATGGCCACCGGAAGGCGTCCGTTTCAGGACAACGTGGCGACTGCGTTGGCGGATAACATCCTGCACGCTCCACCCCCTCCGCCGGGGCGGCTGAAGCACGACCTTTCGCCCCGACTCGAAGAAATCATCCTGAAGTGCCTGGAGAAGGACCCAGAGAACCGCTACCAATCGGCGAAAGAGTTGGTTGTGGATCTGCGTCGCTTGGCGATGCCATCATCTGGGACGGCGGCTGCGCTCCCAGCACGGGCGCCCTCAGCTTGGCGAAGAGCAGCGCGGCCGGTGGCTTACGGTGCGACAGGACTGTTGGTGCTCGTGGCACTGCTGGTCGGGTTGAACGGGGGCGGGCTCTTCTACTCTCGCCGGGCACACGCTCTGACCGAGAAGGACACCGTTGTCCTCGCCGATTTTACGAACACGACCGGCGACACGGTGTTTGACGGCACGCTCCGGCAGGGCCTCGCGGTACAACTCGAACAGTCACCCTTTCTCAGCCTCGTCTCCGAGCAGCGCATCCAGCAGACGCTGCGCTTGATGGGCCAGCCAATAGAAGCGAAGCTCACGCCGCAGATTGCCCGGGAACTCTGCCAACGGACGGGGAGTGCCGCCGTCCTCGACGGCTCGATTGCGCAGATTGGCACGCAGTACAGCCTGATTCTGAAGGCCGTTAACTGCTCAAGTGGGGAATCACTGGCGAGCACGCAAGCTCAGGCCAGTGACAAGAACCACGTCCTCGATGCTCTAGGGACGGCAGCTTCCGAGATTCGGAACAAGCTGGGCGAATCACTCAGTACGGTGCAGAAGTTTAATACGCCAGTCGAGCAGGCCACCTCGTCCTCCCTTGAAGCCCTGCAAGCCTACAGCCTGGGGTGGAAGACCATGGTGGGAAAAGGCGACTTCGCTGCCGCCGCGCCTTTGTTCCAGCGGGCCATCCGCCTCGACCCGAATTTCGCCATGGCTTATACCTTGCTCGGCGTGGTCTATTCCCAAACGGGGGAAACCATCCTGGGGGCGGAGAACACGCGGAAGGCCTACGAGCTGCGCGAGCGGGTGAGTGAGCGGGAGAAGTTCGAAATCGAGTCTAACTATCATCTATTTGTCACCGGTGACCTGGAAAAGGCACGGCAGTCGTTTGAACTTTGGGCGCTGACCTATCCTCGAGATTGGGTGCCACCGAGCGCCCTGGGTTTCATCTACAATAATCTCGGGCAATATGACAAAGCCCTTGCGGAACACCAAAAGGCCTTTCACCTCGACCCCGGAAGAGCCACGAGTTATGACAACCTCGTCCAGTGCTATCTCAACCCACATCGCCTGAAGGAGGCCCGGGCCACGGCCGAAGAGGCTCAGGCGAAGAATCTCGATTCCCCCTTCATGCGCATCGAGTTGTACCAGCTCGCCTTCTTGCAGAACGATGCGGCGGGGATGGCGCAGCAGGTGGCTTGGTCGGCGGGCAAGCCGGGAGTAGAAGATTGGCTGTTGTGCAACGAAGCCGATACCGCCGCCTATTCCGGGCGGCTGGCGAAGGCCCAGGAGTTGTCCCGCCGGGCCGTGGCTTCAGCTGAGCGGGCGGAAAGGAAGGAGACAGCGGCGGGCTACGAAGCCGAGGTGGCCCTTCGAGAAGCCCTCTTCGGCAATGCAGCCGAAGCCCGGGAACGAGCCGCGGCGGCGCTTGGGCTTTCGACGGGCCGAGATGCGCAGTATGGAGCTGCGCTGGCCCGGGCGTTTGCAGGAGACGCAGCACGGGCACAGGCGCTGGCCGATGATTTGGGTAAGCGCTTCCCGGAGGACACTATCGTCCAGTTCAATTATCTGCCAACGGTTCGCGCGCAGCTCGCGCTCACCCGCAAAGATGCTTCGAAGGCCATCGAAGCTCTTCAGGCCGCTGCTCCTTACGAACTCGGGTGGCCGGGCAAGAGTGCCTTCACGCCCGCTCTGTACCCCATCTATGTGCGCGGGGAAGCTTACCTGGCCGCTCATCAAAGCATCGAAGCCGCTGGCGAGTTCCAGAAAATCCTCGACCAGCGCGGTGTTGTTTTCAACGAACCCATCGGTGGGCTGGTGCATCTCGGCCTCGCCCGCGCCTACGCTTTGCAAGGCGACACCGCCAAATCCCGCGCTGCCTACCAGGATTTCTTCACGCTGTGGAAAGACGCCGACCCCGACATCCCCATTCTTCAGCAGGCGAAGGCCGAATACGCCAAGCTGAAATAGCCACCCACCTCATCCACACTCCCGAGACCTGCGGGGAGCAGTCCTAGGGATTGCCATGTACACACGATTTCCACAAAGTGGCCTGCAGTGTTCCGTAGTGCGGAGCGGTGTACACCCTGGTGCGCACCAAGTGCGCACCACGGTAGAGCACTACCCGGTGTATCCCCTTGGGAGTTTGACGAGCAGCATTGCTCCCCGCCAGAAGGGAATGCTTTCGGCGCTTCCATTTCCGGGCAGGCTAAAACCCTTGCACTTTTATGACAGGAGCCAGAGCGCGGCTGCGCATCATCTTCTCATTTCTTCTGAAAGGACGTCGCTAGCCTGCCTTGACTTGCCCCGTAGTAAGCAGCCTCTCAGCATCTGAATGTCGGGCGGTACCGAACTCGACAAACTGGCCCAATTCAAGTCGGAAACAGAAATGACAGCCATCTATGATGGGCCAGGAGTTCACAATGAACCGCAGGTATAGAAAACGAGGCTTGCTGGCCCTGCTCTTGATAACCAATCCCGTTGCGCTTGGAGCATGCAAGAAGAGCTCAGAATCCGGGCCCGCAGTTTTTCGTGACGATCTGAGTGGGTTCCGCATTGCGAAGCCGGAAGGTTGGTATGCGCAAACGGGTGATGAGTTGCGGAAACAAGCAGAGGGCGAGGCAGCAAGGCTTGGGGACCCCCGCCTCGGGGCTTCTCCCAGGGGGGGCCGTGAGTCGATTGTGCGCATCACGCGGTATCCGCCCGGTCAGGCTCCAGAGCCCAATCCCACTATTGTTTGCACGCGATTTAACCTGCGGAAGCTTCCGCCGGCAACCACCGCGGAAAATCTCTTGCGGATGGGAACGGCTACAGGGCACGTAGAGCGAGAACCAGGAAATGTTGAATTAGCGGGGCGCGTCTGGCGAAGAATCACGGTGACGCGCCGGATGCGCGATGCTGCAGGTAAAGAGTTCGAGGTTGTACAGCAAGTTTACGTGACTGTGGGAGAGCGTTGGGCGATCGGCCTGACGATTTCTGCCTTGCGGGAGCAGTACGCGAAATACCAGGCAGCATTCGACACCATCCTGGAGAGCATCAAGTTTGACAACTCATCCTTGTAGTGCAACGTATCGATCCTCACGGTGGCATCTCCCTCGCCCGCTGCACGGCAGGGCCCGCTAACGCGGCTTGCAGGGCTTCTTCCCGGCTGGCCTTTGGGCTCCAGCAATCCAACATCTGCTTGGCCAAGAAAGCACCCCAGGCTTGCGCGATACCCTACGTCCAGCGTCCACGGGGGTCAAGGCTCTCTAACGGCCCTAGGCGGCAAAGAAGTAGCGCGTCAGATGAAAGAACACCGGGGCGGCGAAGCAGAGCGAGTCCACGCGGTCGAGGATGCCGCCGTGGCCCTCGATGACCGTGCCGAAGTCCTTGACGCCCGCGTCGCGCTTGATGGCCGACATGACTAGACCACCGGCGAAGCCCATCAAGGTGATGGCCGAGGACATGCCCGCGGCCTGCGCGGGCGAGAAGGGCGTCACCCACCAGAAGGCGGCGCCCAGCAGCGTGGCCGAGCCCACGCCGCCCAGGAATCCTTCCCAGGTCTTGCTGGGGCTGACGGTTGGAGCGATGCGATGGCGGCCGAGCAGTTTGCCCCAGACGTATTGCAGGACGTCACTCATCTGGTCCACGAGGACGAGAAAGAGGAGCAGCTTGGCACCCTGACGCTCGTAGCCTGGAATTTGGAGCATGAGCAGGGCGGGGGCGTGGCTGAGGCAATAGGCGCAAACCATCAGGCCCCACTGGATTTTCGCAGCGCGCTCAAGGAAGTGCTCGGTATCGCCGGCGAGGGCCATGCGGGAGGGGACGAAGACGAAAGCGAAGACGGGAATGAGGATGGCGAAGAGGCCGTACCAGTGGATGCCGACCAGGTAATAGTGGAGCGGCGTGATGATGAAGAACGACCAGAAGAGCGTGCGATGGTCGGCGCGGCGCGTGGGGATCAGCACGAGGTATTCGCGGAGCGCGAGGAAGGAAAGCAACGCGAAGAGGATGAGCGAGCCGACACCCCCGGAGATCAGGGACAGCGCAAAGATCCCACTCATCACCCACCAGGACCGCGTGCGCGCGTTCAGGTTTTCGATGACGACGCGCGCTTGGTCCCTCTTCGCAGTGCGCTTGAGAATGGTGCCAATGATGCTTGCCAGCGCGAGCAGGGCCAATATGGTGCCCAACAGGAAGAGCAGTTGGGCGTCCACTTGGAGTCTCATTGTGGCTTCAACCTGCAGACGGCCTCGCGCGCGCGTTCGAGGAAGGCGTTTTTCGGCTCGCCTTCAAGCAGGCGCATCGGCGGGCCGAAGCTCACAGAACTCAGCAGCGGCACGGGGAGGATTTCCCCCTTGGGCAGGATGCGGTTGAGGTTTCGGAGGTAAACGGGGATGAGCTCAAGGTCGGGGCACCGAAGGCAGAGATGATAGAGGCCGCTCTTGAAGGGGCGGATGGCCTCGCCGTCGCCGCGTGTGCCTTCAGGGAAGACTATCAGCGAATCGCGGTCGCCGAGGGCGGCGACGAGACGTTCAATGGCCATGCGGGCGGCGGCCAGCGCAGGGGCGTGGGCGCGTGGATTACGCTCGATCAGCACGGCGCGAAAGACGTGCGTGGCGACGTACCGCCGGAGCGCGGTTTTTCCCCAGTAGTCCTGTGCGGCCACTGGGTGGACCAGCACGCGGACCTCGCGCGGCAGCGCCGACCAGAGCACCACGAAATCGAGATGGCTAGTGTGGTTCGCGAAATAGACGCGCTGGTGCGTGGCGGGGCGGCATTCGACCCAGCGCACCTGGACGCCGCTGACTAGCCGTGCAAAGCCGGCCAGCACGCCGGCAAGAGGATGGACGGCGTCGCTCATCGGTGACGCAGCTCGTCGAGAGCCAGGCGGGCGCGGTTGAAGATTGTGAGCGCGAGCAGGACGACCATCACCGCAAGGACGTAAGTGAGCCAGTGCCCTGCGCCGCCGCCCAGTCCTAAAACTAACCCGAGCAGGCCAAAAGCGAAGGCGCGGTCGCCCTTGCCGAACGGACCATCGTAGCGGCGGCTGGCGCCGATCTGCACGCCGATGACGCCTGTCATCTCACTTGTGATGGCCAGCAGCACGGTCAGCACCACCAGCGTGGGTGGGAAGCCAGGAACGAGCGCCAGCGGCAGATACACTGCGGCGTCGGCGAGCACATCGCCCAATTCGTTCAGGATGGCACCCGCCGGAGTCTTAAGGTTGTGCTCGCGCGCAAGCATGCCGTCAATGGCGTTCAGCGCCATGCGAACGAAGAGCACCGCGGGGAGCAGCAGCAACGGCCATCGCTCGTGCGGATGCCAGGCGATGGCGGCACCGACGGCGAAGGAAAGCACCAGCGCAGTGAGCGTGACTTGGTTGGCCGTGATGCCGCTTACAGCGAGCACACGCACGATGGGTCGCAGCAGATTCTGGAACGCGGGCTTGAGCTGATAAACGCTGCGCACGCCCCCTCCAAAGGGCCAGGCTCTTCTCAGATCTTGCTCCAATAGTAGGCATAAAAAGCGATCCAGAGAATAGCGTGAATGCCTGCCAGCGTCGCCGGCCGTCCTAACCGCGCGTTCTTCAGCACGAACCCAAGCACCGCGAAGAAGAGCGAGGAGAGCACAAACCGCATCAGGCGCGCCGGCACGGTCATGGCCAGGAAGGAAGGCCAGGACAAGAAGTTGGGCGCCTCAACAGCGTACACCTTGTAGGGAATGCCGTAGCGCGGGCCAAGCAGCAGCCCGCGGAATCCGTGACTCTGCAGCTCGTCCTGCGCACGCGCAAACATGGATTCGCGAACGAAGGGCACGTGCGCGACCGCTGCCCGGGCAGAGGCCGGTGTGCGGCTTGCCCAGATGAACATCAAGGCGCCGGCCAGCGTCGCCCCGGCGGTGGCTGCGGCGATGTGGAGCAGCGCGCGGCGGGGCCGGAAAATCGCGGCGAGCGTCAGCAAGACGTCGGGCACAACGAAGAAGAGCGTCCCTTCCCCGAGGCCCCAGAGCACGGCGAACGCAAGTCCTGGGGCCGAAAGGATCCGGCGGACCCAGAGCGGTTCAGCTGCAGGGCCGGCGTCTTTCATGCGCTTGCGCGCGAAAGGCGTCCCGAAGTCACTTCAGATAATCCTCGAACCACACCAGGATGCGCCGCAACGTCTAACGCGAGGCAGGCACGCCCGCGAGCAGGACTTTCAGATCGACATGGCAGTCGAACTGCGCGTCGGTCGTGCCATCCACCCACACGCCCATCCTGCCCGGGCCGAATCTTCCGTTAATACATACAATGGTAGAGTTGGCCGACCATGGCAAAGGAACTGTGGCAGGCCATCTTAGTGGGCGCTTGTAGGCAAGTCAACGAAGCCCTGAGCTGACCCTTTAAGTTGAGTACCCGCAACTGCTCAAATTGGACCGGGCCGGAAGGGTTCCCTTCTGAACCGCTCGACCCAGAACCCCAGGGTTCGCGCAAGCAGGCACCTTACGGCGGCAAACCGACGCGGCCGAGTTGATCGATATCCTGATTTGTCCTTCGCGGAGAGGTCCTCAGCGCGCGCCTGGTTCCAGCAATTCCTTCAAGTATTGTTTCCAGAGGTTGGGGTCGCCGACGCTGCCATGACCCCGCTCGGTGAGCGGCAAAAGCACATAGCGACCTCGCTTCACCCGCTTGATCACGCGCTCCATGGTGCCCAGCTCCCGCGGGTTGATGAAGTCATCGCCGGTATTGACGGCGATCAGGTTCGCTTGAATGCGCTCCAGTTGCGGTTCGGGATTGTAGGTGCGTGAAGCATCGAGTTGGTACAGCAGGTCGTTGGCGTCGCCGTGCACCCAGCGTTCGGAGAGCTGGTCGAGCAAGGCATCGGCCTGCTCGCGGGTGGGCGCGCGCTTCTGCAAGTCGGCCGCGCCATTGACGACCAGTGCAAAGATACGGGCCGCGGTGATCAGCCCGGCAGGCTGCTTCTGGTACTCACCGTTGTTCCATCCGGGGTCGTTGCGGATGGCATCCATGGCGGTGCGGCGCCACATGCGGTTGCGCCCGGCGATTTCCACCGGCTGGCACACGAGTGGCAACAGCGCGTCCATGAGGTCCGGGTGCAACTCGCCCCAAAGCCACGAGTGCATGCCGCCCATCGAAATGCCCGTGACTAGCCGGAGATGGTTGATGCCCAAACCCTCGGTTACCAGCCGGTACTGCGCTTCCGCCATGTCGTCGTAGTCGTAATGCGGAAAGTGCGCCCGCAGGCCGTCGCTGGGTTTGGAAGACTGGCCGTGTCCGATGCTGTCCGGCAGGATGATGTACCAGCGGCTCATGTCTAGCGGCTGCCCGGGACCATAGAGGGCCATGAAGTTGGGTGTCAGGTAGTTTTTCCCCGATCCGCTGGTGCCATGGAAGATCAATATCGCGTTCTGTACGTTTCCTTTGGCGTCGCGCACCGGTGTCCCGAGCGTGGTGTAGTGCAGGCGCAACTCAGGCAGGACCTCGCCCGAGCGGAAACGGAAATTCCGAAGAACAACCTCGCCCTCCTTGGGCCGAGGCGCGTCTTGCGCGATCGCGGGAACTGCGATAACAAGAGCCAGCAGGAATGGCGCAACGAGTTTTCGCACGAAACCTGGCAGGATTTTGGATTCTAGGCTGCTCTAGTCCATTGAACACCTCCGCTTTCTACCCACTCAGAGTCGCCTGATTATCCGGCCTGTGCCTCGGGTTGGGAAGGATTCCCTTTCGGCGCAAATCGCTTGCGACATTCCCGGCTTCGTGCTTGGCGCGGCCTTGAGTTCTGCGTTTCATCTCAAGAACATTTTTAGCTCTGCCAGCACGGCTTGCGGTGCTTCTTCGGGAAGGTAATGCCCGCCAGGAAGAGATCCCCCACGCACATTGGAAGCACGTTCTTTCCATGTGTCGAGTACGTTGTACAGTGGGTGCATGGCGCTTTGTTCGGCCCAGAGAACTAGGACCGGGCAGGAAACCTTGCGCCGCAAGTCGGCAGCGTCATGGGTCAGATCTATCGATGCGGCGGCGCGGTAATCCTCGCAGCTCGCATGAATCGTAGCTGGATCACGGAAACATCTCAGATACTCTGCAAAAGCTTCGCTATCGATAGCGCCGGGGTAAACGCCGCGAAATGCCCAGTCCTTAAGATAGAATTCAACATTGTTGCCAATGAGCGTTTCCGGGAATGGCGCCGGCTGAATTAGAAAGAACCAATGGAAATACGCCGTCGCAAATTCTTTTGTCACACTGTGGTAGAGCTTGTATGTAGGCACGATGTCGAGAACTGCAAGCTTGGTGACTCGGTCCGGTTGGTCGAGAGTCATCCGATGAGCAACCCGTCCACCGCGATCGTGGCCGACCACTGCAAAGCGTTTGAAGCCCAAGCTGGTCATCAGTTCCAATTGATCCTGGGCCAAGGCACGCTTTGAATAGGCGGCATGATTTTCGCCTTCTGCTGGTTTGCTGCTGTCCCCGTAACCACGCAGGTCGGGCATCACGACAGTAAAGTCATCGGCAAGCTGGGGCGCGATCTTGCGCCAAATGATGTGAGTTTGCGGGTAGCCGTGAAGGAGCAGCAACCCTGGTCCTTTTCCCCCGACGACAAAATTGATCACTGCGCCCGAAGTTGTGCTCTTGAGTTGTTTGAATCCTGAAAAGAAATCCACGCTTGTCGGACCTTGCTCAACTCGGTCTGAAATCTGGTTTGCGAGGAGTGGGATATTGGCAGCAACTGCTCCAAGTCCCAGAGCTGCCGCCTTCTTAATCAGATCCCGGCGTGTGCTGTTGGGCATAAATGGCCTCCCGCACGGGCAGTACTATAGGCGCGCAGGCGATTTGATTCACTAACGATCCGGGGGAAATGGCTCAAAAGTGGAGCGCAAGAAAAGAGCCAAAAGTAAGACTAGAAAATCCAGTTTCCCTTTCGGCAGTATGCCGAACTGCGGGAACACCGCGCCTGTTTTTTCGTTTGAATGCTTGCCGAACCAGGGGTGTAGCCGAATTGCTCCCTTTGTGTTCTAACTCCCCCTTTGCGTTGACTTGACCGGAGGCGCGCCCTAAGATGGGCGCCCGGCAAAAGTAAGTTCCCGATTGAGGTATCCATGTCAAGAATGTCTCTCCGCTTGATTGCTGTTCTGCTCTTGCTTCCCTTGGCGCTGAGCGCCCAGAGGACAAAGCCCAAGGGGAAGACCCCGGTTCGCACACCGGCAGCTGCAACAGCGACGGCGGCGTCCGCAGCAGAGCCGGGACTGGATCCGGTGGCACTGCGTGGCCTGAAGGCGCGCAGCATCGGCCCCGCGGTGATGGGCGGGCGCGTCTCCGACATCGCGATGGACCCGAACGATCCCGGGACGTTTTATGTGGCGCTGGGCACCGGCGGGGTGATGAAAACCGCCAGCAACGGAGCGACTTTCGATGCAATCTTCGAGAAAGAAGCGGTGGCGGCGATTGGAGCGGTAGCAGTGGCGCCATCGGACCCGAAGGTGATCTGGGTAGGAACGGGCGAGGCCAACGACCGCAACAGTTCAAGCTGGGGCAACGGAGTCTATCGCTCGACCGACGGCGGAGACACCTGGAAGCACGTCGGCCTGCCGAACAGCAAAGTGATCGCGCGGATTGCAGTGCACCCCACCGACCCGAAGACGGCGTGGGTGGCGGTGGTTGGCGACCTTTGGAATCCAAGTGCCGAACGCGGCCTTTACAAGACCGCCGACGGTGGTGCGAGCTGGACGGCGGTGCTGACTGCCCCGGCGCCTTACAACGACCGCGTGGGCTGCGGCGATGTCGCGCTGGACCCGTCCGACCGCAACACGCTCTACGCCGTGCTCTACGCGCGTCGGCGCACCCCGTGGTCGTTTGCTTCCGACCCGGACTACACCGATGGAAAAGACCTCGGAGGGATTTTCAAGAGCACCGATGGCGGCAGCACCTGGAAGAAGCTGGAAAAAGGGCTGCCCGGTCGCACCGGGCGAATCGGCTTGGCCATCTACCGAAAAAACTCCAAGATGGTTTACGCGGTGGTCGATAGCGACGAGGGCGGCGCAAGCGGCATTAACGATATCCGTAGCAAGCGCGGCGGCGTCTTCCGCTCCGAAGACGGCGGCGAAAGCTGGACGCGCGTCAATCCGCTCGACCCGCGGCCCTTCTATTTCAGCCAGATCCGCGTGGACCCTGAAAACGACCAGCGCGTTTACGTCCTCGGCTTTGCCTTGCACGTCTCTGAAGACGGCGGCAAGACGTTTCGCGAGGATCTGTTTGAGAAGGTCCACCCCGATCTCCACGCGTTGGCGATTGACCCACGGAACCCCAAGCGACTTCTGCTCGGCACCGACGGCGGCGCCTACCAGAGCTACGACGGCGGCAAAGCCTGGGAGCACCTGAACCGGATGGCAGCGGGAGAGTTCTACCGGATCAACTTCGATATGAGCACGCCCTATCGCATCTGCGGCGGGCTGCAGGACAACATGAATTGGGTCGGAACCAGCCGGACGCGTTCCCGCGACGGGATTCTCAACTCCGACTGGATCAATATTGGCGGCGGCGACGGCTTCTCCTGCGTGTTTGATCCGGAGGAACCCGCCATTGTGTACACCGAATCGCAGGAAGCCGCTGTCCACCGCTTCGACCTGCGCAGTGGCCAGACGAAAGTGCTCCGCCCGGAGCCCGCCGAAGGCCAGGCGCGCTTTCGGTTCCACTGGAATGCACCCCTCATCGGCAGCCGTCATTCAAAAGGGAGTCTCTACCTGGGAGGCAACCGCGTATTCCGCCTGACGGCCAAGGGCGAGCAGTGGCAGATCATCAGCCCGGACCTTTCGACGCAGGACCCGCAGAAAACGGTCACGGTGGGAAGCGGCGCGGAAACCTACGGCGTGGTGTACACGCTGGCCGATTCGCCGGTGAAGACAGGACTGCTGTGGGCGGGCACCGACGATGGCAAGGTCTGGGTTACGGAGAACGACGGGGTCAGTTGGACCGACCTGACTGCTAACCTGCCGGTCCCCGCCCGCGGGCAATGGATGAGTCGCATCGAGGCAAGCCCACACGACGCCAACGTGGCTTACCTGGCTGTGGACGCCCACCGCAGCGGCAACTATGCGCCGCTCGCCTATCGCACCACCGACCTCGGCAAAACGTGGCAGAGCATTTCGTCCAATCTTCCGACCGATGGGCCCGTGAAGCTCCTGCGCGAGGACCCGAAGACACCGGGGCTGCTTTACGCCGGCAGTGAGTTCGGTCTTTTTGTGAGCGTCGACCGGGGCGGGCACTGGGTGAAGTTCGGCGAGTTGCCCACGGTCGCCGTGGACGACATCGCCGTCCAACCGAGGGAAGACGACCTGCTCATCGCGACACATGGCCGCAGCATTTATATCCTGGACGACCTGCGACCGCTCCAGGCCCTCACTGCGGAAGTCCTGAACAAACCCGCGCATCTGTTCCCTCCTCGGTTGGCATACGGCATTCCCTTGCTGCCCGGCTTCATCGATTGGAATGGCAAGGCTGTCTTCCGCAGCGAGAATCCGCCGGAAGGAGCGCTGATAACTTTTTACGTGAAGGCCTACACTGGTGAGCCGCTGAAGATCAAGATCATCAACGCTGAGGACCAGCCCGTGGCGAAATTCACACTCACCGATGCTCCGGGCATGCACCGCATCAATTGGGACTTGAAACCGACCAAAGACCTGCTCACCGGGTACGGCGGCGAGGGGCAGAAGTTCGTCAAGCCGGGCGAGTACAAGGTGACGCTGACCTACGGCAAGTACACGCAAAGCGAAAAACTGCAAGTGGAGATCGCGCCGGGCGTTGAGACCCGCGACGGCACCGTGTCCGAAGCCGGCGGATGTTGGTGGCTGAACTGTTTGTGCGGTAGGGTGGAGTGTATCTGGAGGGAGTCATGGCCTCGCGGACGAAGTTCTCGACCGTTCTCATCACCGGGGGAACCGACGGGCTGGGCCGCGCGATCGCACTGCTGCTAGCTGGGCCGGGCTATCGCGTATTCTCCGCCGGGCGCAATCCGGCGAAGCGGGACGCAGGGCGCAACGTCTGACGGTAGAAACGCGGCCAATTACTCCGAAACGAGCGCCCGACCTGAGAAAGGCTCAAGAACCGAAAAGCGTCTGGAAGGTCGTGCTAGGGATCGGCGCGGGCGTGCTCGCGTTCGGGATCGGGATGCTCGCGGGCCCCTGCTGCGGCGGACCAGCATGGGCTTCCATAACCACCTGCGGACAGTAGGATCAGCGCTGCGGCGCTGGTTCATCGCGCAGAGTTATGACGCTCTGGCCGTGGGCGCAATCTGGCTAGTTGGACTGCTGATCATTCACGTGCCCTGGGCACCGTTCTGGGCCTTACTAGGCGGAATGTTTCAGTTCGTCCCAAACCTCGGGCCGGTTTTCGTGCTAATTGGACCAGCGATTACCGCGACGATCATAGGTGGTTTGGAACGGCTCGTGTATGTGCTGATTTTGTATGCCCTGATCGCAGTGACCGATGGATTTCTTTTGCAGCCATACTTCATGAAGCGCACAGCCAAGGTGCCCATCTTGGCATCAATCTTCTTCCCGGTAGTGCTGGGAATCTTTTTTAGCTTTTGGGGCGTACTGGTTGCGGCTCCTCTGTTGGCCCTGATCTATGCGTACCGGACCAGGACTCCGAAGTGATCGTTTCTGGTGCCTTGATGAAGTTTCGCCCTTCCCACGTTGACGAACCCGCCGCCGCGGCCTAAGATGCCGAGCACGCGCTGAGTCACTTCCCTATGATTGGCCAGACAATCTCCCACTATCGCATCTTGGAGAAGCTGGGTGGCGGTGGCATGGGTGTGGTTTACAAGGCCGAGGATACCCGCCTCCACCGCATGGTCGCGTTGAAGTTCCTTCCCGAAGAGATCGCGCGAGACCGCGCTGCGCTCGAACGGTTTCAGCGCGAGGCGCAGGCCGCTTCTGCTCTCAATCATCCCAATATCTGCACGATTTACGACATCGGCGAAGAGAATGGCCGGGCTTACATCGTGATGGAGCTGCTGGAAGGGCAGACGCTGAAACACCGGATCGGTGGCAAACCGTTGGACACAGAGCAACTATTAGAGTTGGGGATTCAGATCGCTGGCGCGCTCGCTGGCGCACACGCAAAAGGGATCGTCCATCGGGACATCAAACCGGCAAACATATTCGTGACCCAGGACGGTTACGCCAAAGTCTTAGACTTCGGGCTTGCAAAGCTGGCACCCGAGCCGCAGCGAGTGGGCGAAGCCGTGGGGGTCTCGGCTCTGCCGACCGTCGGAACGGCCGAGGAACATCTGACTAGTCCGGGTGTGGCCTTGGGCACGGTGACCTATATGTCGCCTGAGCAGGCCCGAGGAGAGGAACTCGATGCGCGCACCGACCTGTTCAGCTTCGGCGCCGTCCTCTATGAGATGGCCACGGGGCACCAGGCCTTCACTGGCAACACCACCGCGGTTATCCACGAGGCCATTCTGAATAGAACACCAACCGCTCCGGTGCGCTTGAATCCCGAAGTGCCGCCCAAGTTGGAAGAAACCATTTGCAAGGCGCTGGAGAAAGACCGCAGGCTGCGCTACCAAACTGCTTCGGACCTGCGAAGTGACCTTGCGCGCCTTAAGCGCGATACGGAGTCGGCGCGCGTCTCCGCAGTCGGCCCTGCGGCGGTCCCACAGGCCCGGCCGTGGTGGCGCAGCAAGATGGCTGCAGCCAGCGGAGGCGTTGCCGCCATCGCCGTGCTCGCACTGGGGGCGTGGCTCGCGCTCTCGCCGGCGCGCGGCAAGGCTATCAACTCGGTCGCCGTGCTCCCTTTCGCCAACCAAGGCAACGACCCCAACACCGAATACCTGAGCGACGGCATCACCGAAGGCGTCATCAACAGCCTCTCGCGGCTGCCGCAGCTTCGCGTGATGGCGCGCACCACCGTCTTCCGCTACAAGGGCCGCGAAGACGACCCGCAGAAGATTGGCCGCGACCTGGGAGTCGGGGCCGTGCTCGTCGGGCGCATCCAGCCGCGCGGTGATTTGCTCACGGTGCAGACCGAACTGGTGGACGTCTCGAGCGGCACGCAGCTCTGGGGCGAGCAGTACAACCGCAAGCTCTCGGACCTGCTGGCCGTGCAGGATGAAATCTCACGGGAAATCTCCGAGAAGCTGCGGCTGCGCCTGACCGGTGAAGAAAAAACGCGCCTCGCTAGTGCCCGCGCGGTGAATCCCGAGGCCTACCAGCTTTACTTGCAGGGTCGCTACTACTGGAACCGGAGAAACCCCGAGGCGATCAAGAAGGCCATCGAGTACATGAACCAGGCCCTCGCCAAAGACCCGAGCTACGCGCTGGCGTACGCCGGGCTGGCGGATTGCTACGTGATTCTAGGCGATCGCAACGTGATTCCGGGGGAAGAAGCCTACGCGAAAGGCATGATGGCTGCGCAGCGGGCGCTCGAACTCGATGCCACGCTGGCCGAGCCGCACGCAGCGATGGCGACGCTGCGCGAGGGCCACGACTTCAACTGGGCCGGGGCCGAAGCCGAGTTCAAGCGGGCCATCGAGCTCAATCCGAACTATGCCACCGCGCACCAGTGGTACGGGCTGCTGCTTGAGGGCGTGGGTCGGCTCGATGAAGCCCGGGAGCAGATGGAAACCGCTCGCGGCCTCGACCCACTCTCGCTCCAGATTCAGTTCAACGTCGGCCTACTCTACGAGACTATGCATGAGTTCGACCGGGCCATCGAGGAGTTTCGCAAGATCGTCGAGATGGACCCGAACTTCGCGACCGCGCATGCCGGTCTAGCTGAGGTTTATGGGCGCAAACGCATGTACCGGGAAGCGGCCGCCGAGTGGCAGAAGTTCCTGCTGCTACAAGCCAACGACCGGGAGGCCGCGGCGCTCTATGAAGGCGTCATCGATGAGGCCAGTTTTCGCCACGCTGTTTCCAGGCGGATCGCCCTGTCGAAGGAAAGAGCAAAGACCCGCTACGTCTCTCCGATGACTATCGCGGATCAGTACGTGCGGTTCGGAGACAAGGAGCAGGCCATTGCCTGGCTCGAAAAGACCTACCAGGAACACGCCAGCGGCCTCCTGTACCTGAAGACGTACCCGTTGTACGACCCGCTGCGCTCCGACCCGCGGTTCCAAGACCTGCTGCGCCGCATCGGCCTGCCGCCGTAAACTCTGAGCAGCACCGTACCAAACCTCATGATTTATTACGCTGTTGGTGCAGTGTGGCTGGACGAACGTCAGGAAGGACGGTAGTGGTGGCAGCGCAACAAGAACTTGGAGAAACCGGACCCTGGCCAATTACGTAGGTGTTGAATACGAATCAGATACACAGCTCGCTAAGCAGGTGGGTGTCGAAACCGGCCGGCCCACTGGCTGCCGTGCTGGAAAGCCGCTTGGGAAAGCGCACGGACGGCATCAGGCGCTTCCACGATGCGTTCGTCTCCCGGCTGGCCGAGTCTCAAGCCTCAGACACCATCGAAAAACGCAGCCAGCGCGAAATCGGTGGCACAGTTCGCAGCCTGTTTCAGCGGCTCACTACGATGCCGCAGAACGCGCGGAATCGGTTTATGGGCGGCGCTCTCGGCGCGGACGATGAATCGTATTGCCGGGCGGGGCACCCAGCGTCGGACGTGCTGCTCCATCCCACTGTTTCCCATTACAGCTCACTCAGCGCTACTGAGTACAAGAATCAAACTCACATATTAGAGCCAATATGAGCGACGAGGTGCCTCGCAGCCGCTATTTATGCGGGTTTTTGCGAGGTATGCGCAGGCCGGAGCAAGCCAGCGCGCCTCCGGCCCGGGAACGAAGGCGGTCGACCATTAGAGTCTCCTCACGCCAGACAGACATACCAAAATCCGAAAATCTGTCTGCCAAGCCTGCCATCTGCACCCCCTACGGCCTTCTTCTTGTTCGAGCCTCAATCAAGGGGAGGATTGAGTTGGCTCGCTCCTGTGGCAACGAAGAAGCCCGATTGTGGTTCTAGTTGCTTGCATTGAGAGTTGACTTGCCGGGCTCGCACACCCTAGCATGGCTCGCAGGAATTGACGAATTGACTGGCATCACCTACACGCTAGAAGCCAGAGTTGAGCAAGCGCCATCGCTTGAGGAAGTTCGAAAGAGGGATCTCCATTGTGGCGATCGTGTGCTGGTCACTACGAGGAACTCGCTTTATACGATCTGGGTGCTCGGCGATGGGCGCTACTGGGTTTGGGGCGGGTGGTTTGACCGGCAGGGTGAGTCACCCCAGCGGGTGAGGATCAATGGTTGCACTTGGGGCGGGAGTGCAATCAAGCAGGACATCCTTGCTGCTCGGGGGCTTCGCCTGGAATTTGGGAATCGAGTTCTCACCACCCGCATCCGGCAGGTCTGCGTGATTCGAGCCCAGGCACAACAGACTCCCAATTAGCCTTTGCTGCGGCTCCAGGCGCCACACTCGAGCGAGTTTTTTCGCCGCGTTGACTTGGCCCGAGGCGCGGCCTAAGATGGCCGCCAACGGGCAGGTGCCCTCTGCATGATTGGCCAGACAATCTCCCACTATCGCATCTTGGAGAAGCTGGGTGGCGGCGGCATGGGTGTGGTGTACAAGGCCGAGGACATGATTCTCGGCCGCTTTGCGGCCCTGAAATTCCTCCCTGAGGAGGTAGCGCAGGACGCACAGTCGCTAGAACGCTTTCGGCGCGAAGCGAGAGCTGCCTCAGCCCTGAACCATCCCAACATCTGCACCATTTACGAAGTCGGGCAGCATGGCGGGCAGCCGTTCATTGTGATGGAGCTGCTCGAAGGGCAGACGCTGAAGCACCGTATTGCAGGCAAACCCCTCCCACAGGAGCAGGTGCTGGAGTTGGGGATCCAAATTGCGGGCGCGCTCGACGCCGCACACACAAAAGGAATCATCCACCGAGACATCAAGCCGGCCAATATTTTCGTCACGCAGGATGGCCACGCCAAAGTCTTAGACTTCGGCCTGGCCAAGCTGGCGCTGGAGCCGCGAAGAATAGTGGAAGCAGCGGGAGTCTCGGCTTTGCCGACTGCCGGAATTAGCGAAGAGAATCTGACCAGCCCTGGCGCGGCTCTAGGTACGGTCGCCTACATGTCGCCGGAGCAGGTGCGAGGAGAAGAACTCGACGCCCGTACGGACCTGTTCTCCTTTGGTGTGGTGCTCTACGAGATGGCGACAGGTCGCCAGGCGTTCCCTGGCACTACTCCGGGTATCGTGCATGAGGCAATTCTGAACCGTGCGCCGATTCCTGCGGGACGTGTGAACCCCGAGCTTCTACTCAAACTAGAGGAAATCATCAACAAGGCGCTGGAGAAGGACCGCAAGCTGCGCTATCAGAACGCCTCCGATCTCCGCGCGGACTTGCAGCGTGTGAAGCGCGACACCGATTCGGCCCGCGTCGCCGCGCCGAGCGGAGTCGTCCCCGCCCCAAGAGGCAGACCGTGGCGGCGCAGAAAGACGGCTTTGGCAGGCGGTGGACTAGCTTTGGCGGCGCTGCTGGCGCTGGGGACCTGGTTCGCAGTCTTCCGCGCGCGGGGCGAGGCCATCGATTCAGTGGCCGTGCTGCCCTTCGTCAATGCCAGCGCCGACCCTAACACGGAATACTTGAGCGATGGCATCACGGAAAGCGTTATCAACAATCTCTCGCAGCTGCCGAACCTGCGCGTCATGGCGCGCAGCACGATGTTCCGCTACAAAGGAAAAGAGACCGACCCGCAAAAGGTCGGGCAGGATCTGGGCGTTCGCGCCGTGCTCTCCGGGAGATTGCTGCAGCGGGGTGATGCGCTCATCATCCAGGCGGAACTGATGGATGTTGCGAAGGGCTCGCAGCTTTGGGGTGGCCAGTACAATCGCAAAGCGGCGGACGTGTTTGCTCTACAAGAAGATCTTGCGAAGGAAATCTCTGAGAAGTTGCGGCTTCGGCTGACTGGCGAGGAGAAGCAGCGGCTGACAAAGCGCTACACGGAGAACGCCGAAGCGTATCAGCTTTACCTAAAGGGCCGCTATTACTGGAACAAAGGCAGCGAAGAAGGGTGCCAGAAAGCCATTGAATATTTTCAGCAGGCTCTCGATAAAGACCCGTCTTACGCGCTGGCCTATGCTGGGTTGGCTGACACCTACAGCCTACTCCTGTCGGCTTTTGGTTGGTTTCCTCCTCAGGAGGCAATACCCAAAGCGAAGGCTGCGGCCCTGAAGGCATTGGAGATCGACGAGCGCCTCCCCGAGCCCCACGTTGCACTTGGATATGCCAGCCTTGCTTACGATTGGGATTGGCCGACTGCGGGAAAGCATTTTCAACAAGCCATCGCGCTGAATCCAGCTTATCCGACGGCTCATGTCTGGTATTCGGAGTATCTCGTCGTTCTCGGACGGACAGACGAAGGCCTGGCAGAAGCAAAACGAGCCCTGGATTTGGACCCGGTTTCCCTCTTGGTCAACCGCAACATGGCGCGCCAGCTTTACCTGGCGGGGCGATTCGACCGGGCGATTGAACAGAGCCGGAAGATGCTGGAGATGGATCCGGGCTTTCCCCTTGCACATTGGCAGCTGGGGACAGCGTATGCCATAAAAGGCATGTACGGAGAGGCTCTGGCCGAGCTTGAAAAGTACGCGGCCCTGAGTGGAAGAAGCCCCCTGGCGCTTTCATATGTGGGGTACGCCCTTGCTCGATCGGGTGAACGAAGCCAGGCACTGCGGATCGTCGATGAGCTCCAGGCTCTTTCGAAGCGGAAGTATGTGTATTCCATTTCAATCGCGCGCGTTTATGTCGGGCTGAGCGAGAAGGATCAGGCGATCGCTTGGCTCGAGAAAGCCTACCAGGAACGCTCGTTTGTATATCTGCTCAAAGTGGACCCGACGTGGGACCCACTGCGCTCCGACCGACGTTTTCAAGATCTTCTGCGCCGCATCGGCCTCCCGCCGTAGCCTTCAAGCGCCATGTTGGGATTTCAGCAGGCACCTGCGCTGCCTGTGCTGTTCGAAAGGAAACCCTTTCGGCCCACTTCTCCGAGAAGCCGAGTGCACAGCTGGGCCGCGGCTGGGATAACTAATGGGATGAGTGGCCGACCACTCGTCCACAATCGTCGAGTCCGCTGCGCATCGATAAACGGCGAAATCCAGGTCGCCACATCTACGAAGTTGCCCGCTATACGTCCGCGCGGCCTAAGGATTATAATCTGGGCCACCTGTGACGCTGGTTGCGAGCACAAAAGTAGGGCGCTATGAGATCCTCGCGCCGCTCGGCGCGGGCGGCATGGGCGAAGTGTATCGTGCCCGCGATACACGACTTGGGCGCGAAATCGCTTTAAAGGTTCTTCCCGAATCTTTCGCCCGCGAGAGCGACCGGCTGCATCGCTTCGAGCAAGAGGCACGGGCGGTCGCAGCGCTGAACCATCCCAATATTCTTGCTGTTTTCGACATAGGTCAGCACAGCGGCTCACCTTTTCTGGTCTCGGAGCTTCTCGAGGGCGAAAGCCTGCGCGCGGTGCTGGATCGCGGGGCCTTGCCCCAGCGTAAAACGATCGAGTACGGAGTGCAGATCCTGCAGGGGCTTGCGGCAGCGCACGATAAGGGGATCGTACACCGCGATCTGAAACCCGAGAATGTTTTCGTCACCAAAGACGGGCGAGTCAAGATTCTGGACTTTGGGTTGGCGAAGCTGGCGCAGAAGGGGAGTCCGGTGGCCGCAGGGTCGGACGGAATCACACTGACGAGCTCGCAAACGGCGGCGGGCGTGGTCATGGGTACGGCGAGCTATATGGCACCGGAACAGGTGCGGGGCGAATCAGCCGAGCCGCGCACGGACATCTTCGCGTTTGGCGCAGTGTTATACGAGATGTTATCGGGGCAACAGGCATTCCGCCGCAACACGCCGGCCGAGACGATGACGGCCGTCTTGAAGGAGGATCCGCCGGAGTCTTCGGACCCCGGCCATCCGGTCGCGCCGGCCCTCGACCGGATTGTGCGGCGCTGCCTGGAGAAGTCACCAGAGCAGCGCTTCCAATCAGCCAAGGACCTGTCGTTCGCGTTGGCCGCCCTTTCCGGTTCCGACACCAGCGGCGGCGTCCGCGCCGCGCTGAAGCCGTGGAAGATGCTGCCGTTGCTCTGGGTCGCGATGCCTCTTGCGCTGGCAGCGGTCGCCGTGGGCACCTGGCTTCTTGCCAGACGCCCTGCTCCGGCCGTGGACCGCTTGCAGTTCCCGATCCTGGTTACGGGAGAAGGGGAGGTGAGCCACATGGAGCTCTCGGCGGATGGCAAAATGTTGGCCTTTGTCTCCCCGGACGAGAAATCCGCAATACCGATGCTGCACGTGCAGCGCGTTGGCTCACCCGCAGCCAGAGTAATGCCCGGGGCCGAGGGCGCAACCTTCCCCTTCTGGTCGCCGGATGATGCTTATGTAGCATTCTTCGCCCACGGCAAGCTGCAGAAACTCGCGGTCTCCGGAGGCCCCCCTCAGACGCTGGCCAGCGTTACAACTGCCAGGGGCGGAAGCTGGGGAAAGAAAGACGTAATCATCTATGCGCCAGTCGCGGCAGACCTATTGTGGAGGGTGAATGCGGACGGTAGCGCAGCGGCCCCACTCACTGGAAAGATTCACGGCAAGCAAGAAAACTCTCATCGCTGGCCGGTGTTTCTCCCCGACGGCGATCACTTCTTGTTTTGGGCAGGAAACTTCGAGCACGCCAAAGATGACCGCGTCAGCGGTATTTACATCAGTTCACTTGCCGCAAACGAGAAGAAGGTGGTAGCTCTGACCTTCTTCAGCTTGGGATACGCTGCCGGCAACGTGCTCTACGTGGATGACAAGCGGCAGTTGGTCGCAGCGCCGTTCGATGTTTCCAGTGCCACAGTTTCCGGTAAGCCGCGCGTGATCGCTAGCTTGGTGGGAGTTGATCCAACCGTAAGTTGGAGCGCCTTTACGGCCGCGGACAATGGGACAGTCGTTTACAACGAAAATACCCAGGCGGTTTCATCCGCTTTGACTTGGCTTGACCGCACGGGCAAGGTCCTAGGACGAGTGGGCGATGCGGGGGTTCTGGCCAATCCTTCCATCTCCCCCGACGACGAGCATGTCGTCGTGGACATTAACGACCCGGAAGCCAACAACGGTGATCTCTGGATCGAGAGCTTGAAAGGCGGCGCCAGCGCGCGCTTCACTTTCGACCCGGCCTTAGAAGTCCTTGGGGTGTGGTCGCATGACGGAAGAGCTATCGCCTATACCTACCAGGGCAAGGTCGCCGTGTCGCTCCGCCTCAAGCAGGCAACGGGCCGAGAAGAGGAAAAAACACTCTTCACCCCGAAAGATGTCTTGGGAGAGATTTTTGCGAATTCCTGGACGCTGGATGACAAACAGATTCTCTGCACAATGGTCCGCCCCGCGGGGGCCAACGCCGTGCAAGGATCTGAACTGGTGCTGATACCTGCCTCGGGCGGCGATCCAACTACCTTCTTGGCCACGAAAGACAGCGCGTCCAGCGGACAGGTTTCTCCTGACGGCAAATGGGTAGCCTACGCCTCCAATGAGTCGGGTGCTTGGGAGATTTACGTTACAACATTTCCGGATGCCGTAGGGAAATGGCAGGTCTCCCGCGGCGGCGGCAGCGAGCCGCGCTGGCGTGGAGACGGCAAAGAAATCTTTTATGTCGGACCCACGGGCATGTTGATGGCCGTGCCCGTAGACACGAAAGGGACGTTTTCCACCGGGCCGCCCGCGCCTCTGTTCCAGACTTACAGGCGCGCTCCACTCGCCTCAACGGACCTGTTCAGCTATGACGTGAGCAAAGATGGCAAGCGGTTCCTGGTGAATCGGCACGTCAAACCAGACCACGTGATGCCTCTCACCATCGTGCTGCACGCAACCGCGAATCCGCCGAAGTAGCAGTGCCAGCGAAAAGCAAGCCTGCTTCACTTGACCGTTTAGGTGGCTATGCGTCTGAGTGACATTCATTGCGCTCGATTAGCGGTCGCTTCTTGGGATTCTGCCTGGATCACGGGCTATCTCTAACGACGCCGGCCAATTCAAGAGCTTTTTGTCACTCTATTCGAACACACTCGTTCGTCGGCGCACGTGTGTGTGTCCTATCTGCTCTGTTCATCGGTGTCACCCCAACTTGC
>Ga0207646_10000876_pt1 | contig 38907 bp, 37 predicted proteins | sample KBSK5502metaG_FD_184343 | JGI IMG/M metagenome (GOLD analysis project Ga0207646, IMG submission 184343) | Corn, switchgrass and miscanthus rhizosphere microbial communities from Kellogg Biological Station, Michigan, USA - KBS K5-50-2 metaG... | ecosystem: Host-associated > Plants > Roots >... | reverse complement strand
GACACTTCAGTAGACGCTAGAGATAACCCTGGAGCAGCGCACCGCGCTGAGATACGCGATGCCGCCGATGACCAGCCAGGAAACCAGCAGCTACATCAGCCACCACCTCAAGCTCGCGGGCCGGTCGGACCCCCTTTTCAGCGATGACGCAGCCTCTTTGATCCACACCACCTCCCGCGGCTACCCCCGCGCGGTCAACAACCTGGCCATCCAGGCGCTCGTCGCCACCTACGCCGCCGGCAAATCCATCGTCGACGAGCAAGCCACCCGATCCGCCATCACCGAAGTCACCGACACCTGACCGGCGCCTCGCCCACGACCACCGGCACCACCACAACCAAAGCCCCGCAGCCACACCGGCTGCGGGGCTTTCTCGCGCCACAACCTCGGCATCGCGAACGCCTCCTACGTCGGCATCTTCAGCGCCGGGCAACATCAGGATCGAGCCGCAATGGAGCCCGCCGACCAGCGGCGGGAGCACCCGCTACGAACGGGCTGGTCTGCCACTCGCTTCCGACGCCGCAATGGAGCCCGCCGACCAGCGGCGGGAGCACTTCCCCGGCCCCGGGGCGGTGCCGACCGCGTAGGCGAGCCGCAATGGAGCCCGCCGACCAGCGGCGGGAGCACCCTGGCCCGGCTGTCCGCCGCGCTGGCTGACTGCAAGCCGCAATGGAGCCCGCCGACCAGCGGCGGGAGCACCCGCTGATGAGTGTTCAGGCCAAGGTCCGCTGCATCGGGCCGCAATGGAGCCCGCCGACCAGCGGCGGGAGCACCTGCTGGTCCCGGCAGACCGTCCGGCAGATCGCCATGCCGCAATGGAGCCCGCCGACCAGCGGCGGGAGCACGGCCATCACTGGCTCCTTACGCGGGGTTGGTCTCAGGGCCGCAATGGAGCCCGCCGACCAGCGGCGGGAGCACGAGCATCGATGCCCGCAGCCCTGAAACGCTCCTGGCCGCCGCAATGGAGCCCGCCGACCAGCGGCGGGAGCACCTGCCTTGCCGCCTCAGCCTTTGCCCCGGAGATGACCGGCCGCAATGGAGCCCGCCGACCAGCGGCGGGAGCACGTGGTGGCTGGTGCATCCCGAGAAGGGCCTGGCGTTCTTGCCGCAATGGAGCCCGCCGACCAGCGGCGGGAGCACGTGCGCCACCGCGCGCCCGGAGAGCGCGGCCGGGCAGCCGCAATGGAGCCCGCCGACCAGCGGCGGGAGCACTTCGCGGGACAATCGGAAAACACAGCAGAGAAAAGAGGCCGCAATGGAGCCCGCCGACCAGCGGCGGGAGCACAGATGAACGCTGAGCGCTTGACCGAGGCCCGGGCATGTGCCGCAATGGAGCCCGCCGACCAGCGGCGGGAGCACTGGCGAGCCCGGCGGCGGGCCCGGACGAGAACCACGTGCCGCAATGGAGCCCGCCGACCAGCGGCGGGAGCACCCGCCGTGCTCAGGCAACCCGGACTGGTCGATCTGGCTGCCGCAATGGAGCCCGCCGACCAGCGGCGGGAGCACGGGAGGGAGACGTACGGCTGACCTAGCAGGCTTAGCGGGGCCGCAATGGAGCCCGCCGACCAGCGGCGGGAGCACGGCGGGTGAGACGTTGACCGACCCGGCGGACCTCGTGGCCGCAATGGAGCCCGCCGACCAGCGGCGGGAGCACCGGTCTCCAGGATGTGGCGGGCGATGTTGTTGTCCTTGCCGCAATGGAGCCCGCCGACCAGCGGCGGGAGCACAAGGAGCCATGTGGCTGCAACGCTGACTGACAGCGGGGCCGCAATGGAGCCCGCCGACCAGCGGCGGGAGCACCCGGCACCGGCAGGTACAGGATGCCGTTGACGATGTTGCCGCAATGGAGCCCGCCGACCAGCGGCGGGAGCACGGCCTCGAGTTTCTCCTCGCCGCGGGCGGCCCACTGCGCCGCAATGGAGCCCGCCGACCAGCGGCGGGAGCACCTGGTTGTCGGAGCCGACCTGGGTGCCGTTGTAAACGGCGCCGCAATGGAGCCCGCCGACCAGCGGCGGGAGCACAAGGTCTCCACGATGGTCATGTCGTCCACGGTCAGGCCGCAATGGAGCCCGCCGACCAGCGGCGGGAGCACCTTCGCCTTGACGATCGCGGCGCGCTTGCCGGTGCCGCCGCAATGGAGCCCGCCGACCAGCGGCGGGAGCACGGCTCGCAAATTTGAGCCGTCTGACCTGGGCGAATCCTTGCTCGTGCGAGCGGGCCCTTGAAACATCATCCCGCAGTCTGCGCTATGGACTTATCAAGATGCAAGAAATACCTGCTGACCTGCGTGCGAGCGCTCCCCGGCTTCAGAGTCACCACCTCGGCGCTCGCAGCTCAGATGATGACCGCAGTGGACGCGGGTAGTTTCTCATGGTGACCGAGGAAGAGGAAACGGCTGGAATCTCCGGCCTGGCCGAGGTCGAGCACCATCACGCTGTCCTCGGACGCCTTCATGCGACCCTCGATGTCGCCGCGCATGAGGATCTTCTCCCGGTCGGACAGGTCGCACACGAACACCGAGTACTGGATGCGCGTGCCGTATCCCTCCATGCATCCGGCGATGCTGCGCAGCCGACGGTCATCTCGGATGTCGTAAGCGACCAGGTATCTCCGCCGGGCCACGACGGCTACCTGGTGACAAGCGGCTGGTAGGCGGCCAGCTCACCGGTCAGACGAGCGACCAGGATGCGGGCCTGCAGCTCGACGGCACGCCGGTAGCTCACCTGGTAGCCGAACATGGGATGCCGCACGTGCGTCGTCATCCGCCGTTCCCAGGCCCTGATCACGGTCTTGCGCCCGTCGCCGGTCAGGGCGACCGCTCCCGCGCGGACCAGGAAGTCCGAGGCGGAAACCTCCCGGTTGTTGATCAGCCTCAGCACGGTGGAGTCCGCGAGCAGGGGCCTGAACTCCTCGGCCAGGTCCAGCGCGAGCGCCGGACGGCCGAACCGGGGCCGGTGGTACAGCCCGATGTACGGGTCGAAGCCCACCGCGAGGCACGCGGCGAGCATCTCCTTGGTCAGCAGGCCGTAGCAGAAGGACAGCAGGCAGTTCACCGCGTCCGTGGGCGGGCGGCGGTTCCGCAGGCCGCTGAAGCCCGGACCGGGCAGGGCCTCCGCGCCGGTGAGCAGCGACGGGAAAGCCTCGAAGTACAGACGCGCCGCCGTTCCCTCGATTCCCAGGAGCGACGCGGCGTCCTCCGCCCGTTCGGCCTGACCGGCGAGAGCCGCGAGCTGGCCCACGCGCCGCGCCAGCGCGTCCCCGCCGTGCCGCCGCAGCAGCACCCGGCAGTTCCTGATCTTGCCTGCGATCATCCGCCGCGGGTCGTCCAGCTGCCCGCGCGCCGCCGCCGTGGTCTGCTGGATGCGGAGCATCACGTTCTTGCTCGGCAGCCCGGTGCTCAGCCCGAGCAGCCAGCCGCCGTACGTGAGGTGGAAGACGTCGGCCTCGCGCTCGAACAAAGGCGCGCATGGCTTGCGCGGTCACCTGGACGTTCCCGTATGCGCACACGTGCAGGACGTCGATCAGCCGCACGCTGGCCAGCAGCTCGCGGTACTTGGAGACGGTCAGGCGGCCGCCGTCGACGCCGACCACGGAGCCCGGCTCGGTCACGTACAGCGGCACCGCGTCAGGGTCGGCGGCGATCAGCCGACGCGGCTGGCCTGGATGCCGGGCGGTGAGCACGTTCACCTCGTCAGGCAGGCAGATGCCCGCCAGCGAGCAGCGAGGGCACTTCGGGCTGGACCGCAGCGGCGGAGGCGGGGCCAGCCGGGCCGCGGCCGTCCGCGCCTGGGCCACGATCTCCATCGTGCGGGCCACGAGATCCGGTGTCATCTCCACCGGCACCCGCTGCCGGGTCTCGGCGTAGAAGATCTCGCCGCGATCGGCCGTGTACCCGTGCTCACGTAGCAGCAGGACCTGCGCGCAGACCTGCACCGCGTCAGCCTCCCACACCGTGCCGCCCGGCGCGGGCCGCCCCTTCTTCGTGTCGACCGGCACCACGCCGCCGCCATCCCCCTCGAGCAGGTCCAGCTGCGCGATGATCCCCAGCCGCTCGCTGGACAGCTCGACCGAACGCGCGGCCTTCACCTCACCCTCGGATGGGAGCGGAGCGTCCCCTCCCCCGGCGTCGACGCGGCGATGCTGCCGGTCCCCTTCTGCCGTGTCGCTGCTCGGCGCCCAGAGCCGGTCAACCCACTCCAGGAAGAACAACCTGGGACAGTAGGCATACTCGTTCAGCATCCGGGCCGGCACCAGCTCCGGCACCTCCGTGATCGTCGTCATAACCCCTCCCGACCGGTCTCCTGCCACGAGCGCCTGCCACCACGACTAGCTAGGCCACTTCCCGCGAATGCACCCGCGCGACGACCTTACCATCTTCCAGCTAGTTCCAGCGAATTCCAGCAATAGGGGACCAGAGTGAACCCGGGATGTTACGAAACAGTGTCCGTGCCGGACAAGCCTCTCGTCCTGACCTTGGAGGACCCTTGGCTTAGGCCATCTGGCCGAGGCATCTCACGGACAGGAACAGACGGAAGATGGATCGCAGCATCGTCGAAGTCGAGTTCCCGAATGGCGTCACCGCGCTGGTGCAGGCGATCGATGCCGGGGGCGGCGGGGCGGCCAAGGCGGCCCGTGTCGGGAAACCCGACCTGTCCGCCGTGATGGGAGCGCTTGAGGGAATGAGCCTTGCCGTCAAATCGGCGTTGGCGAAGGCGGCCCCGGACAAGGTGTCGGTTGAGTTCGGCCTCGAGCTGGCGATGAAGTCCGGTGCCCTGACCGCGCTGTTCGTTGACGGCGAGGCAAATGGCTCGCTGAGAGTGACGCTGGAGTGGCAGAACGATGACGGATCCAGTGGATCCAGCGGTAGCGGATCCTGAGCCGCCCGCGCCCGGCCTGTCCGGCACAGCACCCCTCACAGCGCTGCTCCGCCAGTGCGTCGTCCGCATCGACTGCGACGGCAGTTTCCGTGGATCCGGCTTCTTCGTTACACCCACAGAGCTACTGACCTGCGCCCATGTGGTTCACGGGGCTGACGCGATCAGCGTCGCCTGGGACGGCAGCACCTCCGCGGCTGTCGTCGCGGAAAAGCTGCCCCCGCTCGACAGCGGTGATCCCCGGGAGCGTTTCTTCCCCTTCCCTGACGTAGCGCTGCTCCGGGTGGCCGACCCGGCCGACAGGCAGCCGTGCGTGCTGCTGGAGACGACGCTGCCCAACGAAGGGCCGCCCGCGGACGTCCTGCGCCTGGCCGCGTGGACCGCGGACGAGTACGCTCCCGATTCCGTCGTCCGCACTAGCGCCACGTTCGAGTGCGAAGGTCCTCTGCTTCCTGACGACGGCCAGCTCCTGAAGCTGAAAAACGGCCAGGTCGCTCACGGGTTCAGCGGCGGCCCCTGCTGAATATCCGAACGGGCGGGGTATCCGCCCTGGTAGACAGTACCCGCGATGCACGCAGCGCGCTGGGCGGGTTCGGAGTGCCGCTCACCAGTGTCCTCGGGTCGCTGCCCGGGTTGCTGTCCCGGAACCGCGGGCATCACGCCGGTGATGGCCGGTGGCGGCAGGCGCTTCGCCGGGAAACCGAGCTCGCGGCCGAGCGTTCGGGCCGGTGGGCCAGCCTGCCGCTGCTGCGGCCGTTGCTCGAGGTCCGGCGTGAGGTCGGCGGATCACGTGCTGACCTGCTGCATCCCCGCTACGGCGTGGTTCCCTTTATCGGCCGCGCCGAACTGCTTGCCCGCCTGATGCTGTGGCGTGAGCATCCAGAACCGCTTCGGGTGGTGGTGCTCGCGGGCGCAGGCGGTTTCGGCAAGACCCGGACGGCTGTCGAAGTGTGCGTCGCGGCCGAACGCGCGGGCTGGACCGTCGGGTTCCTCGCGCTGACCGACGACCGTCAACTCGATCGGCTCACCGCGCTTGGTGAGTGGTCCGGACGCCTGCTGGTCGCCGTGGACTACGCGGAGACCCGGCCTGGCACCGTCGCTGAGCTGCTAGTCCGGCTGCATCGCCGCCCCCGCACGCTGCTCGCGCGCGTCATCCTGGTGACCCGGCAGGTCAATACAAAGGCCGCGCTGCGGGAACTGGTCGCGACCGGTGACGCCATGCTCGTGCTGGCCGGCCTAGTCCAGGGCGCGGACCTGGTCCGCCTGGACCGGGACGTGGAGGAAGTCAACCGGCTCGACCTGTTCGACGTCGCGATGCGCGCTTTCTCCGCGCGGCTGGGCCGCCCGCCGCGGCCGGTGCATAGACCGGCGTTGCAAGCCGGCCACTTCGGACGGCCGCTGTATGTGCTCGCCGCGGCGTTGCTCATGGCGGAAGACAGCGGGTTCGATGTCGACGACCTCGCCGCGGACGACATTCTCGCTGCGGTGCTCGACCGGCACGAGGCCGAGTACTGGGACCGGTGGAACCGGCGGCTCGGCCTGGGGCTCAACAGACCGGACCAGCGCCGCGCGGTAGCGTGGGCGGCGTTCCTGGGCGCCGAGACGGAGGCCGAGGCACTGGCCCTGGTCCGACAGCTGCCCGGGTTCGCGGACGCTTCGGATGAGCGGGTTCGCGCGGTCGCGCGCTGGCTGGCCTGCCTGTACGGCTCTGGACGGCTGGACGCCCGGCCAGCCGTGACGCCGCTCGAACCGGATCTGCTGGCGGAAGTGCTCATCGCGCGGGAACTGGTCGCTGATGGCCCCGGCTGACCTGATCGGCGTCGCCCTAGCCGCGACCTCCGATCGGCAGCTCACCCGCGCACTCCAGGTCCTCATCCGGGCCTCCGAAGGCCGGGATGCCGTCGCGCGCGCAGCACGGGATGTCCTGGACCGTCACCTGCCCGAGCTGGTCGAGCGGGCGGTCAGCGGTGCTGGGTACGGCGATGAGTTCCCCGAGGCACTCAGCCTCGCCGTCACGCTGATACAGCCGGGAACCGGGGCGGTCGCGGCGATGGATAGCCTGCCAGTGGCCACCGGGCCGCTGGCGGGGCTGGTGACCCAGGTGATGCTGATTGCCACGCTGGCCCTGGAAAAAGCGGCGGCCGACGGCGGGGACGACCTGCTCTCAGAAAGAGCCCGGGCACATGGCAGCCTGGCCACGCTATTCACCGAGGAGGGGCAGCGGCAACGGGCGGTCGCCGCAGGCCGACGAGCAGTGGAGATCCAGCGCCTGCTCGTTGAGCGCTACGGCGACGAGCGGCTCGAAGGCCTTGCCACCGCCCTGAACAACCTGTCGGTCGGCCTCCACGAGACCGGCCAGCTCGAGGAATCCCTGGAGGTCAGCGAGGAGGCGACGACGTTGTTCCGCAAGCTGGCCGAGGCAGATCCAGATGCATACCTGTCCAGCCTGGCCAACTTGTCGGTGAGCCTCGCTGAGGCGGGGCAGGACGACGAGGCGCTGGCCGCGGTCGAAGAGGCAGTCGGCGCCTTGCGCTCCCTTGTCGATGCCGGTGCCGGCGAGCAGCGGGCCGAGCTCGCCTGGGTGCTGCACAACATGTCGGTTCGTCTAGCCGCCCGCGGCCGCCTTGTCGAAGCCGTCGAGGCGATCGAAGAAGCCGTCCGAATCCGCCGTGACCTGTCCGAATCTGGCCTGGACCGCTTCCGGGCCGACCTTGCGTCCTCGCTGAACGGCTACTCGGTAATGCTGGGAGCCATCGGCCGGCAGGCCGAAGCACTGACCGCGATCGAGGAGGCGGTACGGATCCGCCGCGAGCTGGCCGAAACCCATCCCGACCGCTACCTGCCAGCCCTGGCCACGTCGCTGAACAACCTGTCGGTCGACCTGACCCGGGCAGGCCGCCCGGCTGAGGAATCACTGGCCGCGACGGCCGGGGCCGTCCGGATCCGCCGTGCTCTCGCCCGGACCAATGCGGGCAGGTTCCGCCCCGGCCTCGCCGCCGCGTTGCACACATGTCGGCGACCTCGCCGCCACCGGGCAGAGCAGCCGAGCCCTGGACGCCCTCCAGGAGGCAGTCGCGATCCGCCGCGACCTGGCCGCCACCCGGCCCCACCTTTACGCCCGACAGCTAGCTAGGTCGCAGCGCGATCTGTCGATACGGCTGGCCGCCACCGGGCGGCCAGCCGAAGCGACCGGCACAGCCGAGGAATCGGCCGGCATCTTCCGGTCCCTGGCCGAGCAGCAGAATGACAGCTTCCAGCCAGAACTTGCCACGTCGTTGAGCACCCTGTCCAGTCGGCTCGGCGCGGTCGAGCGCTACCAGGAGGCGCTGGCCGCGGTCGAGGAATGCGTCGGGTTGCGTCGCGCGCTGGCCGCGGCGGCACCCGAAACGTATCTGCCTGACCTTGCCATCTCGCTGAACAACCTGTCGGTCAGCCTGTCCAGGGCCGACCAGCTGCGGCAGGCACTGGCGGCCGCCGAGGAGGCGGTAAAGATCCGCCGCTCCCTCGCGGCCACGCGCCCTCGCCGGTATGCCGCTGACCTCGCTACCTCCCTCAATACGCTCGGAGTTGACCTGGGCGATGCGGGCAGGCACCGGGAGGCGCTGGCCGCGCTTCAGGAGGCGGTACGGCTCCTCCGGCTGCCTGCCGTTACCGACCCACGGTCAAGCCTGCCCGACCTGGTCATGTCACTGAACAACCTGTCCGAGCAACTCGGCGCGCTGGGACAGCGCACCGAGGCTGGCCAGTTGTTCGCCGAATTCCTCGCCGAACACCAGGGTGACGCCTGGGCGACCGCGCTGATCCGGCTCGGCCGGGCACAGTGGTCCGCCGAGGGCGGCGACATCGCGGTGGCGATCACCGATGCGCGCGACGCCCTCGACCTCATGCAGGAGGACGCACCCGCGCAGGCGAAAGCGCGCCGCTTCCTGCGCACGCTGCGGCGGGACGATCCAGAAGGCTTCGACCTGGCGTGGGATCAGGCGCGAGGTGACCAGCCGACCTGGCTGCGCCACCTCCATGGCGCCGAGGTCATCACCGAGCAGATAGACCGGTGGATCGCCGCTCCGACGCTCGAGGAAGAGGAAGCATTCCTGGCCGCGAACCCCCAGCTGGTCAGCGAGGACGCCGAGGCCGTCCTGGACCACTTGATCGACGACAACCCCGGGAACCGGTGGCTGCACATGCACCGGGACATCATCCGGGCGGCCTGGGAGGCAGGCGTCGAGGACGCCTATGCGCAACACCGGAAGCTCCTGTGGCGGGAGGGGGTAGCGAAGGCACTCGCCACCTGGTTCAGCGCGGCTAGGGAAGAACTCCGAGACGTCCTGGCCGAAGAAAAAGTGCTGCTGCTGAGCGAGGAAGCTATGAGCCAGGCCGAGAGCATGCTCGCCACGGCCGCTCGCACCCCGGACCTCACCTGGCGGATAGGCCTTCTCGCCCTGTGCCGCTGTGACGGCGAGGAGGCAGCCTTCCAGATCTCAGCGGACCCGGACACCCTGCGGCGGCCTCCCGGTAGGCGCGCGCTGACCGACTTCGGGCCTCGCGATCTCGCGCTGGCCCGCCTCCGCGCCGGCCTCGACTCAGACGACCCCGAAGCCGCCTTCGTCCACGCCGTCCTCGCCCTGGTCGGCGATCTTACTGGCGAGGCCGACGAGGCGATCGCTCGCTGCGCCGAGGCATCCACGTCCTGGGACCGCCGGACCAGGGCCGTCCACCTGACCGAGCTAATCGCCATCCGCCTCGATCTGGGCGAGGGTCTCGTCCGCCTGCGATCGATCATGGCCGCCTCCGAGGAGAGGCACGCCACCCGCCCTTCGGTACCCTTCGTCTGATCCGGGCTCATGGCCGCAGGCCCAGGCGCCGCCGCATCTCATCGGTGGTCGCGTACTCTTCATCGGCGCGCCGGACGGAGAGCCCGAGTAGTGACTGTCCGTATCCGATGACAGCGGAGTATCCTCTCTCGTATGAGTGAGGATCCCTTGAGCGGTGGCAACGAGGTTGCCGATCATCAGGTGATCATTCGTGATGGCCACATAGAAGCAGTCGTCGTGCCATTGGAGGAGTATCGCGCCCTGAAGGCACTGGAGCAGCGTGAAGCCGAGCTGTACTGGGCCGTTCACGAAGCTCGGTACCCGTCGCGTCCAGGTGACGATGTGCCGACGGGCAAGGTGTATGACTCGATGGACGAACTGCTGGCTGACCTTGACCAGTGAAGTACACCCGGACAGCTGGCTTCCTGTCTGATCTGCGTCGGCTGCCAGAGGAGCACCGCAAGCTGTTCGCCCAGGCGGTGCACGATGTGCTCCGCCCGGCGCTGGAGGCTGGTGCGCATACAGGCGCCGTGCCATGGCCGAAAGCGCTGCGTATCCACCGCATTGGCTCTGACTATTCGATGACGTGGAGTTTCGCCGGACCCGACGGCCGGGCATTGTTCCGGCTTGCGGAGATCACTGGTGAACCCGTCCTAGTGTGGCTGCGCGTCGGGAATCACGATATCTACCAGAGCAAACCGCGGCACGGGCGCTAACTCACTCAGGAACCTTCCTCCTTAATGAAGATGCCGTAGCCGAAGTGGCTGAGCTGGCCGAGCAACAGCGGGCCGTTCACCGGCTCGGCGAACTCGAGCCGCAGGCCCAGGCCGGGCCTGGACCGGGACATGTTCTCTGCCATCCGATACCGCCGGAACTCCAGCGCCCACCGGTCAGGCAGCCGCGGCTCCGGATTCGCCGGGGTAATTACGGCGGACGGAAGGCCCCGGTAGCCGAGCTCGGTGCGCACGTCCGCCATCAGGAAGTCCGCCAGCGACTCCCGCTTGCGGTGCCGCACCGGCAGGTACGGCGTCAGACTCCGCCACCGTCGGGCCCGCCCGCACAGCTCCGGCGCGACTTGCCGAACCGGCCCGGCCGCCTGGAACAGCAGCTCAACGGGCGGCAGACCGCGCACGTCATATCCGTTCTCCCGGCTGCCCCGCCGCCCGGACATCTTGCGCAGGCTGAGCAGAGCGGCAACATCCACCGTCTGCAGCCCTCGCGGCACCCAGACAACCAGATACTGAACGAGTGGCGGTTCCTGCCCCGGTATCACCAGCGGGATCCAGTGGGCATGGCGATGATCCGTGCCTGCCCCATTGCTGCCGAGGATCTCCTGCCGTCGCGGGTCGTCCAGCCCCACCCTAGTCAGCGCGTGACCGGCCAGCCGGTGCGCCTCGTCAGCGAGCAAGATGCCATACGTCGCCTTCACCGGAACTGCCCCGGTCACCGCGAACCGGATTGCGGTCACCGGCTCCGCGGCTGGCTTGGCCACATCGGCGAGCGCCAACGCCGCGACTGGTTCCCCGGCCGCGTAGCTGACCCACTCGGTACCGGGCGGAACGGTACGTCGCCGTCTGCGGACGTCCACCGTACTCGCCTCCAGCGCCGCCATGCTGACCGGCCTCGTCGCGACCAGCAGCCTGACGCGCTGTGAACCGTGCGCGCCAGGACGCCACCAGGTCTCATCGGGCTGCGGGTCCCAGTCCGCGAGCCGGGCCTCGCATACCGATTCAGAGCGGCCGAGATACGGCAGCAACTCCGCCAGTTTGGCCAGGGCCTGCCGCTGCTCGCCGGGCAGGTCGGCCTCCCAGCGGACCAGCAGCTCATCGTCCTGCGGCACCGACAGGAACGGGTCCAGGGTCAGGTCGGTGCGACCTGCTTCTCCCTTGCGGTGCTCGAGATCGGGCAGGTAGTGGCGGGTGTGGCCGACCGTTGTGGACGGAGTGAGGTACGACGGCGGGTCAGCCAGCGAGTCAAGCAGCCCATGCAGTACAGGAGTAGGCAGGTCCGGCCAGCGGGTATGCCACGTTGCTATCAGAGCGCGCAGCAGTCGCCACGGGGACGGCGGCCACTCGGACGCTCCCTCGTTGACGGCGCGGTCCCACGGGTTCGCGTGGTACCCCCGAAGCGGGAAACGGATGGCGAGGATCGTGCTCATCTCACTTGCCCCGCCCCGACCACACGACCTCGGTCACCGGTCCCAGCTCGTCCGGGCAGTCCGCCGCGAACTTCGCGATTCGCTGGGCCGCCTCGGCCGCGTCCGGCCGCTCCCCTCGGACCTCACGGACCACCAGGTCGCAGCGGGTGCGCAGCCGCAGCCCTCGGTCGAGCAGCGTCGCGATCTCGAAGTCGGCCAGCGCCTCGAGCAGAGTGGTAGCCGGCGCTGACAGCCCGTAGGACCGGAACTGCGCGTGGTCGACGGTGAAGTACGCGGTGATCTTCTCGGCGGTGTACTCCACCCGGTGATGCGGAACAGTGCCGTATCCCTCGGCGGTGGCCCCGCCCTTGGCCTCGTTGATCACGACGTCCCGCTTGACTCCCCCGCTGACGGCCGGGCGCACCCCGGACGCCTCGATGAAGCTGGTCACGGCACGGGCGATCTTCGGCTGCCACGGCCAGGCCTTGCGCGCGAAGAACACGCCGTGCACCAGCGACACCGGGTCCAGCCGGAAGCAGGTGCGAGCCACGGCGCGGTGGTCAAGCGGCCGGCCCTTGGCCAGCCCAAGCTGCTCTTCCAGCCACTTCTCGCCGGTGGTGCCGTTCACCGTGCCGTTCATGATGTAGGCGGACGCCAGGCGGTGCGCCTCCAGCCTGCTCGAGGACAGGAAGTCGCCCTCTGCGCTGACGACGCGGACGTACGGCAGGGGGTTGAGCTCGGCGACCTGATCCGACCGTCCTTCATCCCAGGTGGTGCCCTCCAGCCAGTTCGCCATGGACTGCGCGGACTCGACCAGCAGCGCGTGGTCGCCGAACTCCGCTGGTCCCAGGTCCGGGAAGCCCGAGGGTTGGAAGAGCGATCCGGCCAGCGGGGCGAGGTCGGCTTCGAGCACGGTGCGGTAGGCGTTCATTGCAGCTCTCCTGAGTCAAGTGGCTTGATGTGCTTCGCGATCATGGGAAGGACCGAACGGGAAGACAGGCAACGGGGCAGCAACGCGGCCGCTATCCGGACGCCGTCGCCGACGCCGCCCGCCGGCGGTGCCGGGACGGCGAGCCAGCCGACCCGGCGCAGCCGGGCTGCGGCTTCATCGTGCACGGCGCGGACTTGTCCCGCGGCGAGCCGTGTCGCCCAGTCCGGGCTCAGCGCCAGTTTGGGTTCGTCACCACGGTCGTCGGCCGCGATGCCGACCGCGAGCGGATGGAGTAGGCCCAGCGTGGTCACCGGAACACCGGGCCTGACCGGTGACCACTCGTACCGCACGTTCCGCCAGTTCAGCGCGAGGCAGGCGCGCAGAAACAGGCCGAGCATCGTGTCATCGAGCCGACCGGACGCGAACGCGTGCAGGTCGGCCGCCGGCACCGGCACGCCAACGCGGAACGTGGTGATTCCGCGGAAGTTGTCCTCGCCACGTTCGGTAGCCGCGGCGTGGGACCGCCAGACGAGCACGTCGGCCAGCACCTCGGCCAGACCCCGCGATCCGAAGCCAGGGACGAGCGAGGCGTCGCGCCATCGCCCGTTCGGCTGAAGTCGATCGCCGGGTACGGGCGGGTCGACCGGGAGCAGGACCTGCCGCAAGCTGCGGGACGGCGGGCCGGCCTGGTCGGGTCCGGGCAGCGTGGCGCCGGACGCCAGCCCGGCCGCCACCCGCAGCTCCGGGCCCTCGGCTTGCCGGAGAACATTCAGGAATGGCCGAGCTGGAGGCACATAACGTACTGGCGCAGCGTCCCTGGCTCGGCTGCTGCGGCCCACGGCCTGTTCCAGGGCGGTCAGCGCGGCGAGCATCCGGGCCAGTGGCAGCGCTCCCCCGTCACGCGCATAGGCGAGATGCGCCGCCTCGAAGCCTCGGGCCGCCTGGCCCACGGCCGCGGACGCGTCGCTGGCACTGAACCGGACCGCCCAGTCTTCGATCGCGGCCGCCAGCCCCACCTCGGCATGCTCGCGGACGTCGACCCGGGCGAGAGGAACGGCGGCGAACGCCAGCCCGTTGCGGCGCTGCAGGCCGTACCGGGTGAACCCATCGATACCCCGGGCCACGCCGAGGGTCCGGGTCGCCGCGTAGAAGTGGACCGCGCGCCGGGCGGGACGGCCGCGCCACGACACGCGTGCCTCGGCGAACATCTGCCTGATCTCGGCCAGCGTGAACTCCCGCGTCCACACCGGCGTCCAGACTTCGCCGCGCGACTCCTCGCCTGCCGCGCCGCTGGCCGATCCGTCCGGGGAACCCTGGGCGGTGAACGGCACCGCGGCCCGGCCGACGGAGTGCTGGTTGCGGCGGGTGGCGCTGGCCGCGAACAGCAGCGCTCCCTCCACGAACAGCACGTAGCCCCACGGGTTGACGAGGGATTCCGCGGCGCCGAACCGCGACGATCCTGGCCCGCCCGCTGCGGCCGGGTCAAACTGGCCGATCGCGGCGCCGGCAAGCTGCTCGGCCTCGGTGCCGTCGATCAGGTCACGGGCACTGGCGAGGGAGCGGGCGCGGTCTTGGTCCGATACCCCGATCACCTCAAGCAGCCGCTGGTGGAAGTTGGTGGAAAAGTCGAGCCGGCCGTCGTTCCCGCCGGTTCCGAGCAACGGCGGGAAGAAGGTGTCATTTCCGGCGAGCACGACCGCGGCGTCGATCCACGGCAGCAGGCCGTCCGGGCAGCGGTTACGGAACTCCAGCACGACGCGGCTCTTGTCCCCGCCGGATGCGCCCTCGGTGATCCAGCCCTTGGCGCGGGCCTTGCTCACCACCTCGCGCGCGATGTGAATGGCTTCCCGTAGCGGCGCCAGCCTCGGCGACGGGTGGGCCAGCACCGCCTCCAGCGCGCGGAGCGGCTCCCTGTCCTTCAGGCCGAAGCCGCTGCCGCTGTTCCACGGGCTGAGTACCGGGGTCGGCACGTATTCGCCGACCAGCCAGGCCGCCAGGTCCGGCACGGCGGTGCCGATGACCAGCCCGTCAGGCGTCCAGGCGGCGGTCGCCTCCGGGTCGGCCTCCTCGCCGAGCACCCGGATGAGGCCCAGGCCGGCCAGGTAACTGGCCAGCGGCTCGGGACGCAACCCGGGGCAGGCGTGCCGTGTGATCGAGAGGCTTGTCACCGGGCCACCTCCAGTCCGGCGCTGGCGCGCCAGTCGGCGATCCGCACGATGGTTTCCAGGTAGGCGAGGACGAACGGGCCGTACCGGTCGCGTAGCCCGAGCGCGGTGCGGGTCCAGGACCGCTCGCCGCCGAGGCGGAACTGCTCCAGGTCCACGGTGAACTGGGCTGCGGGCCGACCGAGCAGCGGCGGGACGTCGACGACCGACCCCTCTTCCAGACCGAGCAGCCTGTGCTCGGAGGCCTCACCGGCGGGCAATACCGCGAGATCGCCGGGGTCGCGGACCTGGACGCGCAGCTTGCCGTGGTGAGCGAGCACCAGGTACCGGGCTAGATCGGCGTCGGGCGCGTCCGCCAGCACGTCGGTCAGCGGCCCGTCGAGCATCAGCAGGGAGGCCAGCTCGTGCCGGAAGGCGACGCCTCCGTCGAACCGCAGAGGCTGGTTGCTGCCCGACTTCGCCCAAGGCCGGCCGGCGCCGATCTCATCCTTCCTGTCCTCTGGTGCCAGGCTGCACATGGCGTCCTGCCAGGTCTTGTGCGACTTGCCCACGTCATGCAGGTAAGCGGCGGTCACCGCGGACCGCGCCGCGCCGTCCGGCAGCGCGGGCCGGATCGCGGACAGCAGCGCCGTGGCGTGGTCGCGCACGTCCTCGCTGTGCTGGTCCAGCCGTACCCAGTCGTGCTGGGCCACGCTGGCTGAATCCGACCGGTACGGGTCCTCCGTGCCGGCCGCCGGATCGGCGATCTCGTCAAGCGAGGGGCTGCCGGGCACCGCCCCGCGGGCCGCCGGATCGAACCCGGTGACCGGGTCGTACCCGCCGTCAGCGGCGCTGACCAGCAGAACCTCACCAGGCCTCGCCCGGGACTGCGCGTTTACCCTGGTCCACCGGCCGAGCACCTGGTCCAGCCGCCACACCGGGATGTCCCGGGCCAGGGCGGTCACCTGCCCCAGCGGGACCCGGCAGCGGAACCCGGCGCCCGGGGCCCTGGCCTCGGAGGGCGGAGCGCCGGTGTCCGCCTCCGCCGTCCAGGTGGCCCAGGCAAGCTGGGCGTCCAGGTCCTCGGCATCTCGGACATATGGCGCTATGTCGATATCGGCGCCGCTCAGGTCGGGCGCGGTGTCGAACAAGGCGGTGAAGTCGCTCCTGCGCAGCATCGCGACCGGAGTCTCGGTGATCGCCACATTTCGGCTCAGCAGGTCCTCACCGGTGACCGCGCAGCCGTCGAGCCCGGACAACTCCGCGCCCGACGCGTCGATGTCCGCCTGCTCGTACGGCTGCGGCTTGGCGGGGGAAACCCACCATAGTTCGGCATCCTGGACAAGGCCGGTCCGGTTGCAGCGCCCGGCGCGCTGGACCAGCGACGGCCACGGCGCCGCCTCCGTGATCAGCACCGCCGCGCTGAGGTCGATGCCCGCCTCCACCACCTGGGTCGCGACCACGATGCGGTCCGCGGGGCGACCTGTGACGGTGGCCATTAGTTCGGCGCGCTCGACGCCCCGAAACCGGGAGTGCAGCAGCGTGCACTCGGTCAGCCCGCCGCGCAAGGTCTTGTAAACGGTGCGGGCCGCCTCCACCGTGTTGAGCACCACGAGGGTCAGCGTCCCTGGGCGGTGCCGTTCCCGGGCGATCGCCGCGATCGCCTTGTAATCACCGGGCTCGGCGACCAGCCGCCGGATCGTTCGGGCCGCGTCCAGGCGCACCGCGAGTTCCCCGGTGCGCTCCCTGGGCAGGATCCCGACCACGTCGCCGCATACGGGACTATCCACGGTTTCCAGCAGCCCCTCGGGCACGGTGGCCGACATACAGGTCAGCCCGAACGGCTCCGCGGTGCCCACCGCCTTTGCGAAGGCGGCAAGCTGGCGCAGCGTGGTCGTGGACTCCTGGCACAGCTGGATCTCATCGATCACCCAGTGCGCGCCGTTGGTGACCAGGGCGAAGTCGATCGGGTAGCTGGCCCGGCCGATCCCGTACCCCCGGTTCAGCGCCTTGCTCACCAGGGAGTCCACCGTGCCGACCACGACCGCGGGCTTGTGCATGTCAAGGCGCCACTGTCGCTGCTGTTGGCGCTGCGACTCCCCCGTCCCGCCCATCACCACGTGCAACGCGACCTGATCGGCCAGTCCCAGGTTCGCGAGCCACCTCCCGGCCTCACCCGCCACCTGCTCCACGAGGCTCCGCTGCGGCAGCGCGTACACCAGCCGCCGCGGCGTTGACTCCGGTTCCGCGTGCAGCCGCCGCCACAGCCAGGCTAGGACGATCCCCGTCTTCCCCGTCCCGGTCGGCGCCTCCACTACCGCCGGCAGCCCGTCCCGCGCGATGCGCCGCTGGTACCCGTGTGGGTCATACCCGGTCGGCCTGGCATCGGCTGCGGTCGCTATACGAAAGAACTCATCAAATGCAGTCATCACTAACCTCTTCACATGCGCAGCGGCAGACATGAGCCCTCCTGCGCTGGCCGCGCTCCACAATCAAGGGACGCGGCTGATCACGGCCACGATCTCCCGGCCGCACGCATATCGAACCGCGATGATGAAGACGAGCAGGAACAGGACAACGCGAAACCACCTGTCCCAACGGCCGAACATCCATCCAAGGAACTCCCATCGATTGCGGGGCAGTGGCTCTGATCGCCTGGCGGCCACCGGGGGTCGCCCGGCGCTTGTCCTCTTGCCCCGAGGCATGCCGGGACGATATCTGTCTACTTCTCATTAAGTCAAGATTGATCATTGCTACTTCTCATCAAGTTGATCCAACTAGCAGGCCAAGATATTCTTGTGTTGCGGATGAGAACGCTGTCGTCGGCGGAGCGCTCCCGCCGATAACCGGCGGGCTCCATTGCAGAATGAGAAGTAGTGGCCCATCGCCCGACGCCCACGATACGTTCTGCGGCTCCGGTCGCAGCTCCGCTCCCTCCGGGGCCGCCCCTCGCCGGGGCAGCCCCGGAGCTGTCCATGGCAGCCTTCATCGCGCACCTCGCCGGGAGTGCTCGTCGATCCACAGGCGGCTGAGGATTGGGCGCAGGCGAAGCCAACGTACTCGTCGCAGATCCTCGGCCCGCACTTCGAGTCCCTCGCCCGGGAATGGACCATCACGTCGTTCACGGCGTTCACGGGAATTCCGGTCGGCTGGACAGGCACCACCGCAGTTGCCCGCCGCGAGCACGGCATGAGCCACCAGCTTGACGTCGTGTCGCTGCGCACTGGCGACATGCCGCGCACCAGCGCGGCCCGGGTGGCGCTCATCGGCGAAGCCAAGTCCACGAACCGGCCGCGTAACGGCGCCGACCTCCGCCGGCTCGCGCACATCCGGGATCTGCTCGGGCCGCGGGCCGAAGGCGCCGCGCTGGCCCTGTTCAGCCGAACCGGCTTCGATGATGACCTGCGCGAGCCCGAGACCCGTGGCGAGGTCACCCTGGTAACGCTGGCCGAAATGTACCGCCGGATGGACTGACCAGCTCATGGCGATTTGACCTTCCACTGCTGGAGGTGGGCGAGGAGGGACTGGTTGGCCTCCCAGCCGTCGGGGAACTTGACCGGGACGTTCAGGTGGACGGGTTCGGTCGAGGGGTGGGCGTCGAGCAACTCGGGGATACCGGCCCGGGCCACGACGACGCAGGCGTGGCGGTGCCTGGTAGTGAGCACGCAGAGGCGGCCCGCTTCCAGGTGGAACGCGGTCGCGTCACGTCGGCCGGACAGCGGGTGCAGCACGACCACGATGTCGAACTCGCGGCCCTGGAGGCGGTTGGCGGTGTCGACCGTGATGGCGGGCAGCCCGCCGGCCCGCAGGATCGCGCGGATCGCCTGGGCCTGATCCCGGTGCGCCGTGCCGACCGCGACACGATCGGCGGTGACCGGGACTCCCGCCTCGGCCCGTTCGGAATAAGACAGGGCGCCGCGCTGCACGATCCGTGCGGCCAGCGCCGCGCACGCGCCGACCGCCTCACCGTCGGTGCGCACGGTGTGCCGGGCCGGAAGCTCGTACAGGGCCCAGCCGTAGGCCGCGGCCGTCTCGACGGTAAGGTCAAGGGCATTCCGGCCGAACGGGCGGGTGCTGAACTTCACCCGCCGCTGTCCAGCCCCGGCGGCGGAGCGGAATCCCGTGAAAGGATAGAACGCCTCGGCTACCACGGTGGCGGCCGACTCGGGCAGCCGCCAGGAAACCGGCAGCATATGCACCGGGACGTCCGGGTTATGGCGCAGCAACACGGCGACCGCGCTCTGCATCGGGTCCCAGGTCAGGCCGGTCCAGCGTTCGGTCTGAACGGCCGAGAACGGGTCGAGCTGGCCGGGGTCGCCGACGAAAAGGGCGCGGTCGAACAGGCCGGCGATGCGCAGCAGCAGGTCCGAGCGCATCTGGTACGCCTCGTCTACGATCGCCCACGCCCAGGCCGCGTCCGTCCTGGTCATGGCCCATTTGTGCGCGGTGCTCAGCACCACCGGGCAGTCGGCCAGGTCGGCCGCGTTCGTGGCCAGCGTGACGTGCGGGTGCCTGGTCACGCGTTCGGGCGGGATATACCCGGTCGCGGCGAGCCGGCCGATCGCCAGCCGCGGCCGGGCATCAGCCAGCCGGTCGGTGAGGTCGTCGACCTGCTCGTTGGTCTGGGCGACGATCATGACCCGCTCCCCCGCCTCGGCCAGGTCCGCCGCCACGTGCACGACCAGCGTCGACTTGCCCGCTCCGGGCGGGGAGTCCACGACCACACCGCGCCTGACCCGGCCGAGGTCGGCAAGGATTCCGGCAGTGGCCCGCTCGGCGAGTTCCGCGGCACCGGTCATGACCAGTCCTCCCGGGCGTCCTCGTCGGCCGGGACGAACACCGGGGGCGGGCCGCCGTGCGTCCACGGGGTGTCCTCGGGTTCGGGGAACGCGGGCGGTGGCTGCCAGGCGTCGCTGAGGGTGGCATAACACACGGACTCGCCGACGGCGGGCACGCTGCCGGGCTCGGGCGTCAGCGATCTGCCCATGCCGCCCTGCAACTCGAGGACGACCCGCGGGCCGGTGACCGTGACGACGCGGGCCTTCTGGTTCGGCCGGGCCGGTGAGGTGAGCGCGGTGCCCGGGTCGGCGGGCACCTCGTCGCCGGTCTCCACCGTGATGCGCGGGCGGAGCACGCGCCTGCGGCCGGTGGCGTCGACGCGGTCCGGCTCGGCGGCGATGACCTGGCCGGCGAACGCCTCGCCGGTCATCCGGTACTCGGCCATGATCAGGGGGTCGTCGAACGCCCGCTGCGCCGCCACCATCTCCTGGACGCGTTCGGCGTTCGCCAGCCGCCGTGCGGCGGACACCGCGCCGTCCCGGCGCGGTTGCGGCGGCCCGCCGTCCCTGACATGCTGCGCGTGCCAGGTGAAGGCGGCCTTGTCGGCGTCCCAGCGGGAGCGGACGTGTCCGCCTTCCGGGAGGCCGCGCAGCAGCCCGGCCGCCCGCCACATCATCGCCCAGATCGGCTCGAGCTGGGTGGCGAGCGCCTCGGTGAGCGCCGTCTTAGCACGGTCGTAGGCCCGGCCGTCGCCGGTGAGCCTGGCGGTGCGGACCGCGAGGATCCGCTGGTCCAGGATCTCGTTGTCGAACGTCGGGTCGGTGGCCGGGCCGGCCGGCGGGCAGCGCACCGGGTCCTCGGCCGCCGCGGCGGCCTGCGCGCCGGACATGCCGGGCGGCGGGTCGATCCAGCCGAGCAGCGCGCCCAGGTTGCGGTCCTCCACCGGGCTCTGCCCAGTGGCCCAGTGCGCGGCCAGCGCGTCGGTGGCGGCCACCATGAGGGAAGAGCCGGGGTGCTCGGTCCGTTCGGCCAGGAAGGTCAGCCACCGGCCGAGAAGAGGAACGGATCCGGCCACAGCGTACGGACCCTCGGTGCTGCGGAAGCGGGTGGAGCGGCCGAGCAGGCGGGTGAACGCGACCCCGGCCGGGTTCGGCACCAGAAGCTGCGGCGCGTCGGCGTAGCGGGTGCCCGGCTCACGGCCGCCGACCGGCTCCTCCTTAGCGAAGTAGCCCTGGATATAAGGCAGGATCACCGCGGCGAGTTCGGCGGCGAATCCGAAACGCTGGTCGCGGTCGCGCGGCTCGAGGACGACGAGCAGGGCCGGCGCGGCGGGGTCGTCGCCGGCCATAGCGGCCAGGGGGGCACCGACCTCGCCGGCCAGGGCGATCGGAACGAAGACCAGCGGACGCGGGCTGAGGTGGACGTGACGGACGGTACAGACCGGCTGGGCAGCGCCCGTGCTGGCGGCGATGGCGCGGGCTAGCGACGTTAACGTGCTCATACCGCCTCTCCAAGGACACTCGCGCGCAGCCGAGCCGCGGTGTACAGCAACTCGGCTGCCTCGGCCAGCTCGCCCGGGGCGTGGGCTCCCCGGGCCAGGCGCAGCACCGTATCGATGTGATCGACGCCGCCGAGTTCATCGCGGGCGTCGCGGCCGAGCGCAGCCGCGCGGCCTTTCGCCTCGTCCCGGCAGAAGAAGCACATCTCGCAGGTGCTCAGGCACTCCAGGGCGTACCTGGCGTCTACCTGACGGATCGACCTGGCCAGATCGCCGGGGCTGCGGCGCGGGATGCCGTTGTCGCCGGAGTCCGGGTCGAAGCTCAGATCGTCCGGCAGCAGGTCGAGCAGGTCGTCGATACGGCTCATCCGGGCCAGCTGACGGCGCAGGACGGTGAGCTGCTTGCGCACGTCGAGCGAGGTGGCGATGGGCTTATTGGAGAAGTCTCGCGGGCAGACGAGGATGGTCTCGTCGCTCACCGCCTCCGGCGGGATGCCCTGCCCTGCCAGCGCGCCGCGGAGGGCGAGCACGTAGACGGCGGACTGGATCGCGGCGGCCGCGACCTTGGCCCCGTCGGCCTGGCCGTCGATGACCGCGAACGACTTGATCTCGACGACGTGGAATCTGCCGCGCAGCTGGAACGCGATCAGGTCAGGTTCCAGGAAGGCGTGCCTGCCGCCGACCTCCAAGCGCAGCAGCGGGTGGTCGAACATCGTGCCTTTGCCCGTGCCGGCAGTGGCCGCCCGGGCCAGCAGGGCTCTCGTCCGGGCGTGACGCAGGTCAAGGCTCGCGTTGCCGCCCACCTCGCTGAGGTCGTCGTAGTGCGCCTCGGGGATGTCCAGGTTCAGGTGCTGGCGCAGCAGTGTCAGCAGCTCCGCCGCGCCTTCCGCCTTTACCTGGGCCTCGAACGCGTTCCCCCGGGCCAGCGCGAACTTGGACTGGCCGAACGGCGCCGGGAACCCGGAGCAGGCAGCGATCCGCTGCTTGTCCACCCCGGCCGCGTCCAGGATCGCGCGGCGTGCACAGCCCGGGTTGCTGGCCAGCGCGGCGATCGTCCGGGCGTTGTGCGTCTTGGCCAGGACGCGGCCGCGGATGCGGGCCAGCCTGGCCTCGGTGGCGTTCACCCGTCTCTCCCTGACTGCCTCGCCTGCGCGCGCCTGGCTTGCGCCGCGAGCCGGATCCTGGTGCCGAACAGCTGCTGGGCGTCGTCCAGCTGGTCCCGCGCCCGCCGGGCGGCGGCGTGACGTGTCGCCTGGTCCGCAACCTGGTGGACCGCGAGCTCCGCCAGGGCTGCCTGCATGACTTCGTGCGGGTTCGTGCTCGCCGTGCTGTCCGCGGCGCCGGGGATGCTGGCGGCGAACCGCCACAGCAGCCGCCGGGCCGCGGGGACCGGCGCCGGGAGCCGCTCGATGGCTTCGGCGACCCGGATGGCACCCGTCAGGAAATCGACGCGCGGGGACAGCGATCCGATGACACGGCGCTCCATCGGCCAGGTGGAAACGGCCAGCAGGCCGCGCGCCGGAGCGAGCAGGTCGGCGGTCAGCGCGGCGCAGACGTAGTACGGCCGGGCGAACGGCGCGGTGCGGAACGAGCGTTCCTCGTCGCGTTTGAGGCTGGTCAGCCGGACCGTGGGAAACGTTCCCCCGAAGAATGCCTCGTGCACGGTGGCGATGAGCCTCGGCGCGGCCGGGACGGCGAGCAGGCTCAGCGCCTCGTGCACCTGCTCGCGCAGCGGGAGCAGCGACCCCGGGGCGTGAGCTGCCTCCTGCTGGGCGGGCCGCCCGGCCCCGGCGTCGCCGGCGCGGACAGTCTCGGCTCCGGCTTCGGCCTCCGCCTCGGTCGCGGCTTCGGCGAGCGCGTGCTCCCAGTCTCGTTCGGCCTGCCGCAGGTCGCGGCGCAGCGCGCTGGCGCGTTCGGTGGCGCCGGCCAGCACCGCCTCGCGCACCGCGGTGCGCAGCTGGCTGATGCGCCGCTCCAGCGACTCCACCGAATCGGTCACGGAAGGGACTGTACCAACTTCCAGCTAGATCCAGCAAGTTCCACTAATTTGGTTACATGATCGCCGGCGGTGCCGCCGCGACACGGATCCGGCCCGGACCTCGCCCGGACCGATGCCGACTCCGCGCTGCCCGGGCCCGGCTGATCAGCCCGGGACGCCGGGATGGCCCCGGTTACCGCGGTAACCGCGCCGCGGCGCCAAGCAGGGCGCGGGCAGCCGCGGCCTTGGCTGTGGCCTTGGTACTCGCGCTGCCGGCGCCGGTCAGTTCTCCGGGCACGCCCGACAGCCGGCCGGTCGCCACGGCACGGAAGACTCGCGCATGCGCTGGGCCCTCGGCGTCGAAGGACCAGGTGATGCCGGTGAAATAACCGGCCTGTACGAGATGGTTGAGCTCGCCGAGCGCGGCCTGGTCCGCCGGATCCGCGGGCCGCTTTCCCTGGGCAGCCGACGTCGGCTCGGTTCCGGAGGCGCCGGCGTCCGCCACGGACGGCTCGGCTTCCGGCGTGCCGGCGTCGGCCGACGCGGCCCGTCCGGCGTCGGGCACGCGCGCTTCCTGCGCCGGGCCGGTCAGCGTGCCATCCGGTCCCACCCGGACGCCTGCCTCCCGGAGCCAGTGCCGCAGCGTCGAGGTGAGCACTTCAAGTGCGTCTCCGGCTCCCCTGATCGTCATCCCCCGGTGCAGCAGCGTCTCGGCGCGCTCGATGATCCTGGCCCTGTCCCGCACCGGGTCTGCCTGCCCACCCTGCCCGTTCACGGGGCGTGTGACCGAACCCTCCGCCAGGTGTCCAGCTGCCGCCTGCTCCAGGCACGGCAGCGAGCAGTACAGGCCCAGCCGCAGATGCCGTGCGCCGCCGCCGGCCGCTCGCTCGACGACGTACCAGCCGTCGGGCACCCACAAGCCGCGATGCACGCGCTTGCAGGTACGGCAGAAGAACGACCGTTCCGCCCGCTCGCCCAACGGGCGCGACGCCGCCGACGGGTCGCGCTTGCCGCTTGTCATCGCACCAGAATCCCACACGCCGCACCCGCCGGATTGTCAGTCCTCCGCCGAGCGACATCCGGGCCGGACCAGCGCTCTATCATGACAGGGAATCCGAGGAGGAACCATGAGCGTCGCGCATGACTGGCGTCTCGGCCCTTACACCGTGGATGACCTGGACGATCCGGTGCGATTTCCCCCTGATGAAGGCACGTACGAGATGCGCGACGGGTGGGTGCTCATGTCTCCCTGGCACGGCCTGAGCCATGAGATCATCATCGATAACGCCAAGGCCGCGCTGCGTTCCGCTACGGCGCAGGCTGGCATCAAGGCGCGGGTCATTACGCCCCGGATAGCGACCCCGGACGGAACCAGGAACAGCCGCATCCCGGACATCGCCGTCGTCGATGCCGCTGCTCTCGTGGCCGATATGCGAGCGGGACGTAAGTACCTGACCGGCGGCGTGCTCATCGTGGTCGAGGTCGTCTCGCCTGACCGTGCCGCGGAAGATCACATTGCGAAGGTGGCCGACTACGCCCGCGCGGGTATCGAATGGTACTGGCTGATCGATACCGACCCAGATCTCATGGTCACGATACTGCGCCTGGTGGGAACCACCTACGTACGGCACGCTGCCGTGCGCGCGGGCGAGACGCTCAGCATCAGCGAGCCGTTCCCCGTCCGGATCGACGTCGCCGCCCTCCGCGACCAATAAGCCTCAGCCGGGCAGGACCATGACGTCCTGGCCGCTGTCCGCCGGGGCTGGCCAGGGCAGCGGGGTTGCGGCCCGCGGCGCATCACGCCCTGCGGGCCACGCTGGCCGCGGCCAAGCCGAGGACCGGATGGTGCCGCGCGCCCGGGTTGCCGGGATCCGGGCGCCAGTCGGCCTCGTCCAGGATGGAGTGCAGGATGCCGCAGAGCAGCGGCCGATCGCCGAGGCGATACTCGCCGCGTTCGGCTGGCCAGCCAGCCAGTTCGCCTGCCTCGACCCGTTCTGGGAACGTGAGCCCGGCTGGTCCGTGACCGCGGCGCCGCAATGGAGCCCGCCGACCAGCGGCGGGAGCACCCGGGCACCGTCACGGCTTCCTGCCCGAGGATCGCGAGCCGCAATGGAGCCGGTCAGGTGGGCGGCCAGGATCCTGGCCTGCAGCTCGACGGCACGCCGGGCCGCCGCCGTCCGCGCCTGGGCCACGATCTCCATCGTGCGGGCCACCAGATCCGGTGTCATCTCCACCGGCACCCGCTGCCGGGTCTCAGCATAGAAGATCTCACCGTAGATCCCCGGGTGAACAAGCCGTCGCTGACCGTTTCGAGCTGGTACGCGGACGCTACCAGCAGACTGCGTGCGTCAGCGGAGGCGAACCGTACCGGGCACAGCGCCCGTTCCCGGTCGAGGTGGCGCCGTCGGCGCTGGTCGCGGGCCTGGTGACCGGCTGAGTCGCCCAGGCTGTCAAGCGCGGGGATTCCATTGCGCCGCGAGCCATTCCAGATCCGTTTCATCCCTGGCCCGCCCCTCTTGCTCGCGGGCGAAGAGCGCGTCGGTCTTGTTCAGGACGAGCGTGTACGGGCGGCCTTGCCGCCTGGTCACGTGGGTGACGGGCAGTTCGGCGGCGTCGATCCGGGAGTGGACGTGCTGCCTGCCCTGCTGGGCGAGCGGCCACTCGAAGGCGCGCTGGCTCTTGTCCCCCAGGAACTCGCCGAGGGTGCCGCACAGGTGGCATGTGCAACCGCCCGGGGGCAGCCCGATCGACCAGTCGCCGGATGCGCGCCGCGGGCGGGCGAGCCGGGCGCGGAGCCGTGCCGCGCAGTCGGCGGCCAGGTCGCCGAACCCGGCGTCACCGGGTACGCCGTCCCTGGGCGGCTCCGCCGCGGCACGCAGGGCCGACATCTCCAGCGCGGTCACCGCTTCTTCCTGTTCCCTGACATACCCAGCAGCAGAGTCTCGCGTGCCGCCTGCCCCGATCGCGGCGGCGGCCGTCAGCACCGAGGCGAGCGGTCGACCCAGGTCGGCGAGTTTCTCGTCGCGGCGGCTGAGTGAGGACGACGCGAGCCCTGCGCTGATGTTCTTCGCGGCCCACTCCCACGCCAGGTCAAGGAGCCGCTGCGCGGCCACCGCGCCGGCACTGCCCGTGGCGTGCAGCCCCGCGCACAGGCCGGGCAGCCAGTCCGCCACCCACTGCGGCCGGTCCTGTCCCCCGCCGTACGCCCAGGCCGGCTGATCCCCGCTGAACCACGTCCGCAGCAGTTCCGCCGTCCACCGCTGGCCGTACCCCCCGGCGATTTTCCCGAACGGGTTCACGTACGCGTCAGTCAGGTTCTCGATACGGAACGGGCGCAGCAGCATCGCCGCGGTTTCCGCGTCGGCTACGGCCTCCGCCGCCCGCAGTGCCTTGCCGAAGATCCCCGAGACCCTGCCTCTGTCCCCTGGTGTCCGCCCGCGCAGGACGCTGTCCCAGAAGGGCGCGAGCGTCGCTGCCGCGGCTTGCGCGCCCGGCACGTCACCTGCCGACGCCATCGCAGCGAGCTCATCGAGCGCCCAGGCCGGGGAGGTTTCGGCGCGGTTGGCGAAGGCCTGCTCGCGGGGCCACACCACGACCGCCGCCCGGTGGTACCAGCGGTCCAGCGTGTTGCCCCAGTTTCCCATGTAGCCCTCGTACTCCGAGGAATAAGCCGCGAGGTCGCCGGTTTCGGTGGACGCGCACACCTCATCGCCGTCCACGGACAGCGACGTCTCCTCCAGGCGGGTACCGTCTGGCCCGGTCCAGTGGGTGAGGGCTACCTCGGAGTCGATCAGCTCCTGGATGTCGTACTCGCGTCCATCGCCGCCCGCGCCCTCGGCGTACTCGTCATTGTCTTCGTCGTAATCGTCATACCAGCCCCGCCGTCGCCGGTATCCGTAGCCTTCATCGGCCGGGAACGCGCTGTGCGTCGTCTTGAGGTCGGCGAGCGCGAGGATGGCCTCGCAGCCTGCCTTGTCCGCGGCGGCCCGCAGCACGGCCACCCGGCTCGCGTCCGCGCCTTTGAGCCGGCGCCAGGTCAGCCCGCGGGGCGTGTACTCGTGGTCGAGAAGGTAGACCAGCCGGCTCGGCGGGTCGGCCGCGGGCCCGCTGTAATAGCGGGGCACCGGCGTGCTGAAGTGCTCGCGGAGCAGGTCCGCCAGTTCGGCGACGGTTCCGTCGTCGCCGTCCGGACGGCTGGTATCGCCGTGCAGGAGCAGATTGTACGTGAGCGTGATCCGGTAGCCCGACGTCACCCTGAGAACCTCGTGCCGGCAGTCGGCGTAGAAGGCGACCAGCGACAGCGCCGTCTTCGACCCCCGGTAGGCCTTCCACTCCCCGTTGTGCCCCACCATCAGCTTGCCGCCGGCGTAGCCCGACGGCAGGGTCACTACCAGGGTCCCGACCATCGAGTCGTCCTTCTCGGAGTCCTGGTGGGCGACGAAGTGCTGGTTCGTCTCATAGACCAGCAGCGAGTGAAGGTCGGCGGTCAGCTCGGCGGCGTTCGGCAGTCCCAGCCCCTCTTTTACCGTCGCGAGGACGTCCTTCAGCGTGGCGCCGTCCCACTCGGCGCGGACGAGGTGCCTGGGGATCTCCCACGTGTCACGGACGTCCGGGTCGGTCAGCGTCTCCTCGCCCCGGCCGAACCGGGCGGGCCGGCCGAGACCGGCAAGCTTGCGGGCCTTCGCCGGGGTCACCGGGAACCTGACCTGCCCGAAGCCCTCGACCTCCAGGCTCAGGTCGTCCGCCCGTGCCGTCAGCTCCACGCTGAACGCCGTCTGCACGTCACCGCGCAGCGTCCTGGCCAGCCGGTCACGCGCCGCCGTCGCCATGGCTTGTGCCTCCCTCCCGTATCCCGGAAACGCAGTGCTTCTAAGCGACCTTATTAGAGCCGCCGTAGGCCACGAGACATGGTTCCGCGGAACCAGCGCATGCTCCGGTCACCGCGCCGCGGCCTCGAGCGGCAGCGGCCTTGGCCCGGTCTTGGTCCCCGGCGTGCCGACGGCGGTCAGTTCGCCGGGCACGCCTGACAGCCGGCCCGTCGCGACAGGCGATACCCCGCCTCCTGTCGCTGGTCATGGTGCGCAGTGGAAGCTGTAGCCCGCCGGCGGCATGCCTGGTTATCGTCGAGGAGCAGGATGAACGCAGGCATAGCGAGGCAAAGCGCAGCAGGAGGTCCGCGTGCACGGTGACACCGAATCAATGGAGACCCTGGCCGTCCACGGCGGAGAGCGGCGGCCGGGACCGGAAGGCTCGGTGGTCTTCCCGATCTACCAGGGCACCGTGTACTCGGTTGAGCCCGGCACTGGCTACCACGACATTCCGTACCTCCGGCTGAGCTCGGCACCGTCCCAGCGATATCTGCACGATAAACTGGCCGCGCTGGAGGGCGCGGAAGCCGCCGTCGCGACCGCGTCCGGCATGGCGGCGGTGACCACGACGCTGCTCAGCCTGCTGCGCGCCGGGGACCACCTGCTGGCCAGCGACTGCCTATACGGCGGCACGCACGATTTCCTCACCCACCATGCCGCCGACCTCGGCTGGCACTGCACCTTCGTGGACGTGAACCGGCCGGACACCTGGGCCACCGCGCGGACCCCGCAGACCAGAGTGTTCCTCGTCGAGACGATCACGAATCCGCTGATGCGGGTCGGGCGGCTGCGCGAGATCGCCGAGTTCGCGCGCCGAGAGCGCTTGCTCAGCGTCATCGACAACACGTTCGCCTCCCCGGTGAACTTCCGCCCGCTAGCAGCCGGATTCGACCTGTGCTTCCACAGCGCCACGAAATACCTGGGCGGCCACTCCGACCTCGTGAGCGGCTGCGTCCTGGGCAGAACGGAGCTCATCGACCAGGTCCGCATGACGCTCAACCACTACGGCGCCAGCCTGGATCCGCACGCCGGCTTCCTGCTCGCCCGCGGCATCAAGACGCTCGCGCTCCGAGTCCGCGCGCAGAACGAGAACGCCACGGCGCTGGCCGGCTTCCTCACCCGGCATCCCGAGGTCGCCAGCGTCAACTACCCTGGGCTCGCCTCCCACCCGGACCACGCTCATGCGGCGGAACTGCTGTCCGGCTTTGGCGGCATGCTGAGCCTGCGGCTGCGCCGCGGCGAGGCAGCCGCGCAGGCGCTGCTCGAGGCGGTGCGGCTCCCGTACTCTGCGCCCAGCCTTGGCGGCGTCGAGTCACTGATCACCCTCCCGGCCGTCACCTCGCATGCCGGGATGCGGCCCGAGGACCGGGAGCGGCTCGGCATTACTGACGACCTGATCCGGGTGAGCTGTGGCATCGAAGGCACCCAGGACCTGATCGCCGACTTCGGCCAGGCCTTCGCCAAGATCGGGTCATAGCCGAACGAGCCGGGTTTCACGCCCTCAGATGTCGGACAGGATCTGCTGGAGCAGCTTGCCGGTGTTCGCGGCCGATTCGGCCCGCAGGCACAGCTGGCTCATGATCTCCAGGTAGCTGTCCACCTCGGCCGACTTGTCCAGGTACAGCGCTCTGGTCAGCTGCTCGATGTAGACCACGTCGGCGACGTCGGGCTCGGCAAACCTGAGGATGGTGAAGGCGCCGCCCATGGCTGGGTGCGCCCCGGTGGCGAACGGCAGGATCTGCAGCGTCACTGCCGGGTGTTCCGCCATCTCGGCCAGGTACTTCAGCTGCTGGCGGACGATCACCCGGCTGCCGACCGGGCGGCGCAGCGCGCCCTCGTCGACCACTACCCACAACTGCGGGGCGTCGGGCCTGCGCAGGATCTCCTGGCGGCTGGCCCGCAGCTCGCTCCGCCGCGCGATCTCCTCATCGCTGGCCGCCGCCCCCTGCCGGATCAGCGCGCGGGCGTACGCCTCGGTCTGCAGCAACCCCGGCACGAACTGGATCTGGTAAGTCCTGATCACCGACGCGGCCGCCTCAAGGCCCACGTACGGCTCCAGCCAGGCGGACAGGACGTCGGAGTAGGCGTGCCACCAGCCCGGGGTGTTCGCCTCCCGGGCCAGGTTCAGCAGCGCCGCCCGCTCCTCGGCATCAGCCACGCCGTACAAGGTGAGCAGGTCGGCCACGTCGCGCTTCTTGAAGCCGACCCGGCCGTGCTCCATCCGGCTGATCTTGGAGTGCGAGCCGCGGATGGCGTCGGCGGCCTGCTCGGCGGTAATCCCGCGCGACTCCCGCAGCCGGTGCAGCTGGCTGCCGAGCACCAGCCGCTGGACCGTCGGGCCGCCCGCGCGCGTGCCGAAAACGCTGGGGGGAACGTCCCAGGCCGAGTCCTCGGACGAGACCATCGGCACTCCTCGGATTGTCACTATCTGAGAACCGGCAGGATCGGCCCAGTTTCCCATGCAATCCCACGTGACGGAAGAGTGACGCGTGAAATTCAAGGACCTGGCCAGCCGACGGGCGTATTAGCCATTGTAGAGCCATCTCGGTGTGCTTCACATTAGTAACAGATCGTTCGAATGGTGAACATCTGCACCAATACTCGCTCACCAGTACGATTATTTCAACTTTTAACGTGGTAGATTCGGGCTTAGTGGTGGATTAGGTGGTCCATAGTGCACCGGATCAACCGCGTAGCCCGGATCAACCACGATCTTTTGGCGGCTGACCGCCTCACGCTGCACGCGTGCACCAGGCCCCGCCGATGTCACGACTCCCCCACAGGTCTGGGCCGGTGAGCCGCATCGCGCCGTAGCCGATGCGCCCGACCCGCAGGTCGCTGCCGAATCTGGTGCGCCTTACCGCTTGCGGGCCACGCCCGCGGCGGCCAGGCCGAGAACCGGATGGTGCTGCATGCCCGGGGTGCCCGGATCCGGGCGCCAGTCGGGCACGAGCACCACGCCGGGCTCGACCAGCTCCAGCCCGCCGAACAGCTCTCTGATCTGCGCGAACGTCCGGAACTGCGTACGGCCGAGGCCCTTCTGCATGGCCGCCTGCAAGGTTGCGGAGGCGGGATCCTCGCTGTCCAGCATGTGGTGGATGAACACGTAGCTGCCCGCGGGCAGCGCGCGGTACAGCGTCTCGACGACCTGGGCGGGATCCTCCTCGTCCAGGATGTAGTGCAGGATGCCGCAGAGCAGGAGGCCGATCGGCTGATCCCAGTCCAGGTGTTCGCGCACGTCAGCGTGGGCGAGCAGGCCGGCCGGGTCCCTGAGGTCGCCGGCCGCGGCGAAGGTCACCGTGTCGTCGGCGAGCAGCGCCCGGGCGTGGGACAGGACAACGGGGTCGTTGTCGAGGTAGACCACCCGGGTGGCCGGGTCGATCCGGTGGGCGATCTCGTGCACGTTCTCCGCGGTCGGCAACCCGGAGCCGATGTCGACGAGCTGCCGCAGGCCGGCCTCGCCGACCAGGTACCTGACCACCCGTCCGAGCAGGTCACGCTGGGCCCGGACGCCCACCTGGACGGCGGGCAGCCGGGTGATGATCTGGTCGGCGACGGCCCGGTCGGCGGCGAAGTTGTCCTTGCCGCCGAGCAGGTAGTCATACACCCGGGCGATGTGGGGCTTGGAGGCGTCGAATCCGAGATCTGACACCGGCCGATGGTATCCGAGGGCCCGGCCTGGGATGAACGCGGACCGCTGGCCTGGTTTGATGACCAGATGGACGCGGATGCGATCGTGGTGGGCGCGGGGCTGGCGGGGCTGGCCGCCACCGCGGAGCTGGCCCGGGCCGGACGGCGGGTACTGCTGCTCGACCAGGAACCGGAGTCGAACCTGGGCGGACAGGCCTTCTGGTCGTTCGGCGGCCTGTTCCTGGTCGGCAGCCCGGAGCAGCGCCGGATGGGCATCAAGGACTCCCGCGAGCTGGCCTGGCAGGACTGGCTGGGCAGCGCGTTCTTCGACCGCGAGGCCGACGACCCGGCGGGTGAGGACTACTGGGCGTACCGGTGGGCGGAGGCCTACGTCGACTTCGCCGCCGGAGAGAAGCGGAGCTGGCTGCACGGCATGGGGGTGCGGTGGTTCCCGCTGGTGGGCTGGGCCGAGCGGGGCGGCTACCTGGCCGACGGGCACGGCAACTCGGTGCCCCGCTTCCACGTCACCTGGGGCACCGGGCCGGCCGTGGTGGCGCCGTTCGAGCAGCGGGTCAGGGAGGCGGCAGGTTCCGGCCTGGTCGGGCTGCGGTTCCGGCACCGGGTGGACGGGCTCACCGTCACCGGCGGGACGGTGGACGGGGTGCGGGGGGCGATCCTCGAGCCGAGCCAGGCCGCGCGCGGCACCCGCAGCTCGCGCACCGAGGCCGGCGAGTTCGAGCTGCACGCCCCCGCGGTGATCGTGACCTCCGGCGGGATCGGCGGCAACTTCGACCTGGTCCGCGAGAACTGGCCGGACCGGCTCGGCCCCGCGCCGGACCGGATGATCTGCGGGGTGCCCGAGTACGTCGACGGCCGGATGCTGGCCATCGCCGAACGGGCCGGCGGCCGCCTGGTCAACCGCGACCGGATGTGGCACTACACCGAGGGCATCCAGAACTGGGACCCGATCTGGGCCCGGCACGGGATCAGGATCCTGCCCGGGCCGTCCTCGCTGTGGTTCGACGCCCGCGGCCGGAGGTTCCCGGCCCCGCACTTCCCCGGGTTCGACACCCTGGGCACGCTCGCGGCCATCCGAGCCGGCGGCTTCGACTACTCGTGGTTCGTGCTCACCCAGAAGATCATCGAGAAGGAGTTCGCGCTGTCCGGCTCGGAGCAGAACCCCGACCTGACCGGCAAGGACATCAAGCTCACCCTGTCCCGGGTGCGGCCGGGCGCCACCGCGCCGGTGGAGGCGTTCAAGGAGCACGGGGCGGACTTCGTGGTGGCCAGGACGCTGCCGGAGCTGGTGGCGGGGATGAACAAGCTGACCCCGGAACTGCTTCTGGAGCTGGCCGACCTGGAGCGGCAGATCGTCGCGCGCGACCGGGAGATCGACAACCCGTTCACCAAGGACCTGCAGGTCATGGCGATACGGAACGCCCGCCGCTCACGCGGCGAGCGGCTGGCCAGGACCGCGGCGCCGCACAAGATCCTCGACCCGAAGGCCGGGCCGCTGATCGCCGTGCGGCTCAACATCTTGACCCGCAAGACGCTGGGTGGCCTGCAGACCGACCTCTCTGGCCGGGTGCTCGGCGGCACGGCGACCGCGGGCGCAGTGTCCGCGGGCGTAGTGTCCGCGGGCGTAGTGTCCGCGGGCGAGGGGCCCCGGCCGGTGCCCGGCCTGTTCGCGGCGGGCGAGGTCGCCGGGTTCGGCGGCGGGGGAATGCACGGCTACCGGTCGCTGGAGGGGTCCTTCCTCGGCGGCTGCCTGTTCAGCGGACGCCAGGCCGGCCGGGCCGTGGCCACGGAGACCAGCGCCTTACCGGTCAGCCGAACAGGCGCTGCAGCAGCACGTCGATGGTGTCGGCGCCGGCCTGCATCGCCGCCTCCTTGTCCTCGGCCCGGGCGACGATCAGCGCCACCTCGTTGACCGACGCGAGCAGCACGTTGGCGAGCGTGCCGACCAGTTCCGGCCGCAGCTTGCCCTGGTCGGCGATGACCTGGAGCACGGCCCGGATCCCCCCGAGGGCATGGTGCTCCTCCATGGCCCGCCACCGTTCCCAGCCGAATACCGACGGCGCGTCGATCAGCAGGATCCGCCGCACCACCGGATCGCCCGCAAGCCTGATCCAGGCGAGGGAGCCGGCGCGCAGCGCGGCCACCGGCCCGTCGGCACCGCGCGCGGCGGTAAGGGTCTGCTCCCCCACGCTCGTCTCGACGTCTTCCGCCACCGCCTCGAACAGGGCGTCCTTGCCCGGGAAGTGGTGATACAGGGAGCCCCGGCTGACCCCCGCCTCGCGCAGCACCGCCTCAATCGAGGTGTCCTCGTAGCCGCGCTCCGCGAACAGGCGCGTGGCGATCGCGATCAGCTGCCCCCGCGTCGCCTCGCCGCGGGCGACATTCTTGTTCGGTCGGTCCATCGCCGTTCCTCGCCCTGTCCCTAAGTGACACCGCAACTAAGCGGTTGACAAACCGACTGTCGGTTTGTTTGTATAAACCGACAGTCGGTCTAATAAGACTACCGCATTCACTAGGAAGGCGATCGTAATGCAGCTCACCGAACTCGAGACCCACCGGCACAGCATCGCCACCCGCTCCGGCGAGATCAGCTACATCGACATCGACCCCGGGGGAACCGGGCCCGTGGCGCTGTTCGTGCACGGCATCGCCACCAACGCCTACCTCTGGCGCAACGTCATCGGCGCGCTGACCACCCAGCGCCCCGGCAATCGACGCTGCATCGCCCCTGACCTGCCGCTGCACGGCCAGAGCCCGGTGACCGCCGGGCAGGACCTGTCGGTCGCCGCGCTGGCGGCCGGCCTGGAGGACTTCTGCGACGCGCTCGGGCTCACCGGCATCGATCTCGTCGCCAATGACACCGGCGGGGCCATCGCCCAGATCTTCGCCGCCCGCCACCCGCAGCGGCTGGCCACGCTCACCCTGACCGACTGCGACACCGCCGGCAACCTGCCGCCCGAGGAGTTCAAGCCGACGGTGGAGCTGGCGCGGGCCGGGAACCTCGCGCCGACCGCCGTGGCCCTGTTCGCCGACCTCGACGCCGCCGCCAAGGTCGCGTTCGGCGCCGGTTACGAGCACCTGGACCGGGTCGACCCGGCGGTCATCCGCTCCTACCTGGAGCCGTGCTTCGCCACGCTGGAGCGCGCCCGGGAGTTCGAAAGGCTGCTGACCGCCATGGACGAGGCCGACCTGGCGGCGGTCACGCCTCAGCTCAGGGAGCTCACCGTGCCCACGCTGCTGGTGTGGGGCACCGGGGACACCTTCTTCGACGTCTCCTGGGCTTACTGGCTGCGGGACACCATCCCCGGCACGACCCAGGTGGTCACCGTCGAGGGCGCGCGGCTGTTCTTCCCGGACGAGCGCCCCCTGGATCTGGTGCCGCATCTGGAGCAGCACTGGGCGGCGGCCGCCGCGGTCCGGGCGTGACTGGCAGTCCGTTCGGCCTTATGTCCTTCTCCCCCGGCCCTGCGGGGGCGCCGGGGGCCCGCTGACGACGGCGGCCTGCCTGTGAGAGATCATCAGGCAGGCCGCTCGCCGTGTTCCGGATCCTTCCGTTACGGCGTCTGCCCGAACCCGCCGTAGTTCTCGCCCGGGACCGATGACGTCTCAGAAGTCGCGGAAAGCCGGTAGTAGACCAGCGTCACGACCAGGGCGATGAACGGGGCCACGATCGTGCCCGAGATGACCGAGCTCAGGCCCCGGCCCAGCGCGTTCGGCAGTGCGGTGAAGATCAGGCCGAGGATCAGGTTCACCGCCAGCAGGATCAGCCACGCCAGGACCAGCGTGCCGAACACGTGCCAGCCGCGGCCGCGGACGAGCTGCTGGCTGCGCCCGAAGGACGCCATCACCCCTGACTGCTCCAGGACGATGACCGGCACGATCACCGCCCAGATGGTGATCAGGTACAGGCCGGGGACGATGATCAGGATCAGCCCGATGGTGATCGCGATGCCGGCCAGGATAGAGGCGCCGGCCACCGCCCAGAAGTAGGGGGTGGCAGCGCGCACGGTCTCTCCGATGGACAGGTCGGCGCGGCCGTCGCGCACGTCTTGCACGGCCTTGACCAGCGTCGCCTGCAACAGGAAGGCCGCGACAATCTCCACCAGGGAGCCGAGCAGCGCCCCGACGGTGCCGCCGGCCAGCGCGAGGAGCGCGGCGATGACCGCCGCGGCCAGATAGATGACGAATGCGATCGTGAGCAGGTGCCTGGCGTGTGCCTTGTACATCCGCCACGCTTCGTCGAGAACGCCCGACAGTGGGTTCATGGCGGTGATGCTACAGCGAAAAACCTGGCCGTTGGGATCGGACGGGGCCTAATCGCCGGCGCGTACCGGGTAATTCCCGCTGCGTAAGGGCATCGCTTACCCCGCCGTGCGGGGCGCGGCGAGCCCGGCTTACGAGGTCAGCCGGTCCAGCCGCTGCAGAAGGTCGTGAGCGGCGAGCTCGATCTCCTTGTGCCGCCACTCGGCCGCCCGGTACAGACAGGCGATGATGCCCATCCGGTGGATGCGCCTGAAGTCCCCGTAGACAAAGGCGTACCTGGCCTTGGTCTCGTCGGTGGCCCCGTCGGTGAGGCCGAGATGCCACCGGGCGTACTCCTGCCAGGAGTGCCGCTCCAGGTAGGCGTTCTGGTCGCTGGCGCGGGGCTGGACCTGCCCCCAGTCGCTGTCGAGCACGTACTGACGACTGTCAATGAGGCGCTCGGCCTGCGCCACCGCGTCCGGGTTGACGGAATACGAAGCCACCACAGCATTGTCCCCTGGCGCCGGTGCCGCGACCGCAGCCGGGGCGCCGGCTGAGGTAGCGTGCCGGTTGTGGCGCAGGCTGGCGATGACGCGGCGACGGCGGTGGCGCGGACGTACCGGAGGTTCGCCCGGCTGGAGGCGCGGGGCCGGTCGGCGGCGTACGAGGCGCCGGCCGAGTCGGTCGCCAGCGACACCGTGCTGGTGAGCTTCATCGCGTCGCTGCCGCCGGAGAAGCGCCAGCCGAACCTGCTGTTCGCGGCGGCCCGCTACCTGCTCGGCGCCCCGCCCGCCATCGGGCCGCTGCGCGAGCTGGCCAGCCAGTCCCGGGCCGAACTAACCCAGGTGATCCTGACCCGGCGCACCCAGACCAACGAGCCGGCCCGGTGCGCGGTCCTGCTGCCCGCCCTGGCCCAGCTGCCGCAGCCGCTGGCGCTGATCGAGGCCGGCGCTAGCGCCGGGCTCAACCTGCTCCTCGACCGCTACTCCTACGACTACGCCGGGCACCGGCTGGCGGGCCTGGACCCGGACGCTCCCGTGCTGTGGTGCGAGCCGCGCGGGCCGGTGCCGCTCCCGGCCCGTATCCCCGCCATCAGCTGGCGCGCCGGGCTCGACCTCAACCCGCTGGATATCACCCGCGAGGACGACACCCGCTGGCTTTCCTGCCTGGTCTGGCCCGGCGAGGGCGACCGCGCGCAGCGGCTCGAGGCCGCCATCGCCTCGGCCCGCCGCGATCCGCCCGCCGTATACCGCGGCGATATGCTCACCGACCTGCCGTCCCTGGTGGCCCAGGCTCCGGCGGACGCCACGCTGGTCGTCTACCACACCTCGGTGCTGTGGTACGTCGCGGCGGAGCAGCGGGAGCAGTTCGCCGGCACCGTCCGCGGCCTCGGCGCCACCTGGCTGTCCAGCGAGCCGCCCGGTGTCGTGCCGGGCACGGACGGACCCGCCCGGGACGGGGAGACCTGCGTCCTGGCCCGCGATGGCCGCCTCATCGCCCTGACCGAGAGCCACGGGACGTGGCTGCGATGGCTGCCCTGACCGGGGAGCCGCGATGGTGACCGGCATGTGGACGTGCCCGTCGTGCGGGCGGAGCTTCGCCAGCCGGAACCAGTCGCACGCCTGCGCCGCCCTGGGCGACCTGGACCGGCACTTCGCCCGCTCCGGCCCGCAGGTCCGGGCCGCCTTCGACGCGGTGCTGGCCTGCGTCCGCGTCGTCGGGCCAGTCCAGGTGCTGGCGGAGAAGACGCGCATCGCCCTGCAGGTCCGGATGAGCTTCGCGGCGTTCATGCCGCGCCGCGACTGGCTGAACGGCCACCTGGTCCTGGCCCGGCGGATCGACAGCCCCCGTTTCCTGCGCGTCGAGACGTTCTCCCCGCGCAACGTAGTGCACGCGTTCCGGCTGTCCGGGCCGGACGAGGTGGACACCGAGTTCGCCGCGTGGCTGGCCGAGGCCTACCGGGTCGGCGCCCAGGAGCACCTCCGGCGCCACCCCGGCAACCGCCCGGCTACTTGATGGCGACCGCGTTGGCGGGCGAGCCGATCCCGCCCGGCGCGTTCAGCGGCGCGCTGACCAGGAACATCTCGTAGACGCCGTCGGCGGCGCAGTCGCGGGCCAGGTCGCTCAGCCACCACAGCTCCCCCAGTGCCATGCCGAACTGGCCGATGAGCATGTTGTGCAGGAAGCCGAACGGGCGTGCCTGCGCGCTCATGTCGGCCGGGAAGACCTCGACGCCGTAGGTGTCGGAGGCGATGGCGGCCGCGTGGCTGTTCCACAGGTACTCGCAGACCGCCTCGCTGTGCTCCACGCCGGGAGTGGCGGGGTTGCCGTGCAGCCGGAACTTCACCTGGCTGGGCTGTTCGACGTACCAGGCAGCGAAGCCGGTGTGCAGCAGGATGGTGTCGCCGGGCGCGAACTCGACGCCGGCCTGGCGGCGGGCCAGTTCGAGGCCGTCCACGCCGATGGCTGAGCTGCCGCCGGGGTCGTAGGGCTGCCCGGCTTCCCGCATCGCCCGCTCGACGTCGAGCAGGACCGCGCGCCCGGCCAGGCCGTGCCGGGCCCAGTGGTCGATGGTGTTCCTGGTGCCGGCCAGCACCTCCTGCTCGGTGACGCCGTTGTACATCTGGTCCGGCGCGTAGCCGACGTGGGCCAGCGAGTCCCACTGGCTGGAGGCCTGCGGGTAGAAGTTGTCGTAGACGTCGTCGAACCCGGCCGTGCCGGGCTGGTGCAGGATGTGGTGACGCGGCGCGCCGCGGAACATCGCCAGAGCCGGGGAGACGCTGCCGAGCGGCATGTCCAGGCAGAAGATCTGGCCCCGCTGGACCAGCCGGGCGGCCGCCGCGATCCGCTCCGGCGTCATCAGGTTAACCAGGCCGAGATTGTCGCCGGCGCCGAACAGGCCCCACCCGGAGCGGCCACCGCCCGGGGCGGGCGGCAGGTCGGCATAGTCCGGCAGCTCGGTCATCGCGCACCCTTCTGACGCTAGATCTTTGCTAG
>Ga0207646_10000873_pt1 | contig 38950 bp, 35 predicted proteins | sample KBSK5502metaG_FD_184343 | JGI IMG/M metagenome (GOLD analysis project Ga0207646, IMG submission 184343) | Corn, switchgrass and miscanthus rhizosphere microbial communities from Kellogg Biological Station, Michigan, USA - KBS K5-50-2 metaG... | ecosystem: Host-associated > Plants > Roots >... | reverse complement strand
ACCGCAAAGGAGCCCTTGCTCAGATGGGGATCGACGAAAGACTGGAATCCCTGGTCCTTTCCATATCGGATCTTGCTGGCGCTCGCGATCGACGATGCGCCCGATGATCTGGTGAAACCCATGACCAGCTCGCCGAGATATTCGGTTGCGCGCGGCTGGTACCACTGCCTCCCATAGCCGCCTACGAAGCCATTGCTGCGCAGGCTACGCGCCAGGCCCTGGGCCGTCTGCACATCCAGGCCGGCGAGCTCGTAGTAGCTCGCGTAAGACTCGGCGTCGAATGGACCCTCCAGAGTCCCTGCAGTGCCGACATCGGCCTCGATGAAATTGCGATCGATTGGATCGGCCAGCGCGGCGCGCAGCGCTGCCGGGCTGGGGCTTGACGCCGCCAGGGCTGCGATCGGTGTCATGGCCAGCGCGGCAACGGCCAGGGCGCATAGCCCACGGACAATCACGCCACCCCTCCCCCCCTCGGGGGGAGGGTCAGCAGGGGGGTGCGCCGAGAGCTGGCTTCGCCAGGCTCGGCGCCTAAAGGGGGGAGTTCCCCCCTTTTGAATGAGAGGGGCGTGAAAGCGCTCATCGAATCCCAGCCGGCATGTGCTTGAGCACCTCGCTCGGGTGGGTGATCACGCCGGTGACCGCGCTCGCGGCGGCGACCGCCGGGTTCGACAGGTAGACCATCGCTTTCGGGTGGCCCATGCGGCCTGGGAAGTTCCTGTTGGTGGTGCTGAGGCAGACCTCTCCTTCCCCAAGGACTCCCATGTGGCCGCCCAGGCACGCGCCGCAGGTGGCCGTCGTCCACGCCGCGCCCGCTGCGAGAAACGTCCTGATCAAGCCTTCCTTCTCGGCCTGGATCGCGACCTGATGCGACGAGGGCGTGATGATGAGCCGGCAGCCGTCGGCGACCTTGTGGCCTTCGAGCACCGCGGCCGCCCGGCGCAAGTCGGTGATGCGCGAATTGGTGCAGGAGCCGATGAACACCTGGTCGAGCCGCGTGCCGAGAACCTCCGACAGCGGCGCGTAGTTGTCAGGCGACATGGGCTTGGCGACGCCGAGCTCCACCGCGGCCGCGTCGAACTCGAAGACTTTCTCGTACTCGGCTTCGGGGTCGGAGAAGACCGGCGTGTAAGGTCGCTTGGCGCGCCCGTCGAGATATTCCTTCGTCACCTCGTCGAACTCGAGGATCCCGTTCTTGGCGCCCGCCTCGATGGCCATGTTGGTGATGGTCAGGCGCGCCTCCATGTCGATGTACTTGAGCGTCTCGCCCACATGCTCCATCGCCTTCGACCTCGCGCCGTCGACGCCGATCTTACCGATGACATACAGGATCAGGTCCTTCGCCTCGACCCACTCCTGAAGACGGTTGTGATAGACGAACTTCAACGTTTCCGGCACCCTGAACCACAGCTCACCGAGCGCCATCACGCAGGCAAGATCGGTGGAGCCGATTCCGGTGGCGAAGTTGTTGAGCGCGCCGTAAGTGCAGCTGTGCGAGTCGGCGCCGACGACCAGCTCTCCCGGGAGGACGAGGCCGTTTTCGGGCAACACCGTGTGGCAGATGCCGCCCTGTCCGACCTCGAAGTACCACTTGATCCCCATCTGGTGGGAGAACTCGCGGGTCAGGCGGCCCAGGGTGGCGCTGGCCGCGTCCTTGGCCGGCTGAAAGTGGTCCTGGGTCACGGCCACGCGGTCGGGGTCCCAGATCTTCTCGGCCCCCATCTGCTCGCGCATGATCTTGCCGGCGGGCGGGATGGTCAGGTCGTGGCCCATGGCGAAGTCGATCTTGGCCAGGATCAGGTCACCAGGGCGCACGCTCTCGCGGCCGCTGGCGCGAGCCAGGATCTTCTCCGTCATCGTCATGCCCATCTGTTAGTCCTTCAGCCTCTTGACGATTGCGTCGCCGGCCTGCGCGGTCGACAAGTCACCGCCGATGTCGCGCGTACACTCACGGGCGCGAATGGCTGATTCGACCGCACCCTCGATCGCTCTTGCCATTTCAGGAACACCCAGGTGTTCCACCATCATAGCCGCGCTCAAAATCGCCCCCACCGGGTTCACCAGGCCCTTGCCGGCGATGTCCGGCGCCGTGCCGTGGACGGGCTCGAAGAGACCGCGGCCGTTCGTCGGGTTGATGTTGCCGGAGGGCGCGATCCCCATGCCGCCCACCAGCTCGGCCGTGAGGTCCGAGAGGATGTCGCCGAACAGGTTGCCGGTGACGATGACGTCGAACTGCCCGGGGTCCTTGACCAGCTGCATTGCCGCCGCATCGACGAGGAGATGGCGCGTCTTCACCTCCGGATGAGCGGCCGCGACGGCCTTCCAGCGCTCCTGCCAGAGGCCGCCCGCGAAGACCATCGCATTGGACTTGTCGACCATGACGACCTCGCGCTTCGCCGTCTTGAAAGCATGCTCGATGATGCGTGTCACGCCCAGATATGTGTTGACGTCTTCCTGGGTTGCGATCTCTTGTTCGGTGCCCTTCTTGAACCGCCCGCCCATGCCCACATACAGTCCCTCGGTGTTCTCCCGCACGATCAACAGGTCCGTGCGCCGTCGATCCTCTCGACGCAGGGGCGACAGGCGGTCGTCATAGAGCTTGGCGGGGCGAAGGTTGACGTACAGGTCGAGCCCGAAGCGGAGCCGGAGGAGAACGCCGGCCAGATAGCTCGGATCGGATACCCGCGGGTCGCCGACAGCGCCGAACAGGATGGAATCTGCGGCCGTGAGCTGTTTCCAAATGTCCTCGGGGATCGCGACGCCCGTGCGCAGGTAGGCGTCCGCGTTGACGTCGAACTCCTCGAACTCGAAATCGGCGCCGGCCGCGCGCAGCACCTTGACCGCTTCCGGGACGACCTCCTTCCCCGCTCCGTCGCAGGGCACCACCGCGATGCGTTTAGGCACGTGCGGCGGTGGCTTCCTGCTCGCGCAGCTTGAAGCGCTGGATCTTGCCGGTCACGGTCTTGGGCAGCTCGGTGACGAACTCGATGAGGTGCGGGTACTGGTAGCGCTGGAGGCGCGACTTGCAGTGCTCCTGAAGCTCGGCCACGAGCGCATCGCCGGCCGCCGCCTCGCCTTTGATGATGACGAAGGCCTTGATTTTCGTGAAGCCCTCGACGTCGACGCCGACCACGGCGCTCTCGGCCACCGATGGGTGCTCCATCAGCGCCGACTCGATCTCGATCGGCGAGGCCCAGAGCCCGCTCACCTTGATCATGTCGTCCGAGCGGCCCTCGTACCAGTAGTAGCCATCCGCATCGACGCGGTAGCGATCGCCGGTGAAGAACCATTCCCCGAGCACCGACCGCTTCGACTTCTCGTGCTGGGCCCAATAAAACGCGAGCGCGCTGTCGCCTTTGACGTAGAGGTCTCCCGCCTCTCCCGCCGCTGCGGGCTTGCCTTCGTCGTCGAGGATCTTCAGCTCGTAACCGGGGACCGGCTTGCCGCTCGAACCGGGCCGAACGTCGTCGAGCCGGTTGGAACAATAGATGTGGAGCAGCTCGGTCGATCCGACGCCGTCGAGGATGGTCAGGCCGTAAGCCTCCTTCCAGCGCCGCCACACGTCCGCGGGCAGAGCCTCGGCGGCAGCGACGCAATGGCGAATCGACGAGAGATCTCTGTCCCGCGAGCCTTCGAAGTTGAGGATCGCGTTGTAGAGCGTCGGCGCCGAGAAGAAGAGCGTCGGCTTGCGCTTTTCGATCGTCTCCAGCACCGTCGCGGGCGTGTGCCGACCGGCGTGAAGGACCGTCGACGCGCCGACCCAATAAGGAAAAGTGAGGTTGTTGCCGAAGCCGTAGGCGTGGAAGAGTCCTGTGGTCGAGAAAGTCGTGTCGTGCTCGGTTATGCCAAGCACCTGCTCGGCGTAGGTGACGCACGTGTACGGAATGTCGTGCTGGAGGTGCACAACCGCCTTCGGTTTTCCGGTGGAGCCCGAGCTGTAGAGCCAGAAGGCCATATCGTCGCGGCGGGTCGAGGCTGGATCGACCTCTTCTTCGACCGCGATTTGCCCGGCGCGAAGGAGTTGTGGCGGCTCGGCCGCGCGATCGACGGCTGCCTTCAGCTTCTCCTCCGTGGCGCCGTCAACGACCACGACGCGGGCAAGGGAGTCCTCGATGTAGTGGTCGTAGTCCTCGGATCGCTGGAGGAGCGGATTGACGGGAACCGGCACCGCACCAAGTCGAATCGCGCCCAGGAACGCAGCCACCCAGCCCGGGCTGTCGTAAGCGACTATCAGAACGCGCTCCTCCCGCCTGACACCAAGCTCGCTGAAAGTCCGAGCGGCCCCGCATGCGAGGCCGAAGAGCTCTCGGTACCTGGTGCCGCCCCCAGCCGAATAAATCGCCACCTTGTCGGCACGGCCGGCGTTCAGATTGCGGTCGAGGAGGTCGGCGGCGACGTTGTAGCGGTTCGGGAGCTCCAGCCCACCCTTCTCCATGCCAGGAGAGTGTAGTTTCGGGCTGTGGCAGATGATCGGCTGATCGTCGTCTACGACGGCGAGTGCGGGTTTTGAACGGGGCTCGCGCGCTGGGTCCAGCGCCACGATCGGGCGGGACACCTCGACTTGAGGCCCAGCCAGGAAGAAGGCCTGGTGCAAAAGCTGGGTCTCAGCAGCGAAGAGGTCGCCCGGGCTTCATGGGTGGTTGAGCCGGGCGGGCGCAAGCTCGAAGGGGCGGCGGGGATCAACCGGGTGCTGAAGGATCTGGGCGCGGGTTGGAACCTCCTGTCATCTCTCTATCGAGTCCCACCCATTCGTTGGCTAGAGGACGTGTATTACCGACGGGTCGCCCGCAGACGAGCCTGGTGGTGACGAATTCCGCACGTTTGGCGCCAAACGCGCCCTTCGTGCGACCGCGAAGCGCACCGTTGGCGCCAAAAGCGCCGAATTGGCCGGGAAAACCTACTGCCTGACGACCGCGGCGGCTCCCTTCCTCAGCACGTACTTCTGGATCTTGCCCGTCGCGGTCTTCGGCAGCTCGGACACGAACGTCACACCATGTGGGGCTTTGAAGTGGGCCAGCCTGTCGCGCGTGAAGGCGATGAGCTCGGCTTCAGTCGCGGCTGCGCCAGGCCTGAGCACCACGTATGCGTAAGGCGCCTCTCCCCACTTCTCGTGCGGCAGCCCGACGATTGCCGCCTCCTGCACGGCCGGGTGGCGTAAGAGGACGCCTTCGACCTCCAGGCTCGAGATGTTCTCCCCCCCGCTGATGATCACATCCTTGATCCGATCTCGAATCTCGACGTAACCGTCCGGGTGCAGGACTGCTGCGTCGCCAGTGTGAAACCACCCGTCGCCCATTACCTTCTTCGTCGCCTCGGGGTCCTTGTAGTAGCCCTCCATGATCACATTGCCGCGCGCGACGATCTCTCCAAGAGTAGTGCCGTCCGCAGCCACGTCGATTCCGTCGGTGTCCACGACGCGCAGCTCGCCAGAGGTGATCAGCTCCACCCCTGTCCGCGCCTTGATCACCGCCCGGTCGACCGGCGCCAAACGCCGGTGCTCCGGCCGCGGTTCGCAAACTGTGATGAAAGGCGCGGTCTCGGTCAATCCGTAGACTTGCGTCACCTCCCAACCTAGCTCACCCTCCATACGCTCGATCGTCGCTGCGGCAGGCGCTGCTCCCGCCGTGATGACATGCACGCCTTTCGGAACGTCGCCCCGGACGTCGGCGGGAGCGTTGGCAAGCGCTATCAGCACTGTCGGCGCGGCACAAAGCCAGCCGACGTTCTCCTTGCGGATCAGCTCGAAGACTCGCGCCGGCTCAACCTTCGGCAGGCAGATGTGCGTGCCTCCGACGGCCGTGATGATCCATACAAACGTCCAGCCGTTGGCATGGAACATGGGCAGCGTCCACAGGTAACGGTCGCCCACAGTGATGTGGAAATGAACGAGGGTGCCGACGACGTTGGCCCACGCGTTGCGGTGGGTGATCATCACGCCCTTCGGCTTGGCCGTGGTGCCGCTCGTGTAGTTCAACGAGAGCAGGTCGCCCTCCGCGATGTCAGGGCGTTTGAACTCGGGACTCGCTGCACGAATCGCGGTCTCGTACTCGACCCATCCCTTACGGCCGCTTGCGCTGCCAAGCGCGATGAAATGCTCGACCCCGACGAGTCGGTCGCGAACGCTGTCCACGGCCTCCATGTAATCCGGGTGGACGCAGAGCACCTTCGACCCCGAGTGGGTGGTGATGTAGACGAAGTCCTCCGGCGTCAACCGGAAGTTGATGGGCACGAGGACCGCGCCGATCTGTGGCACCGCGTAGAACGATTCGAGCATCTCGTGGGTGTTGGGCGCGATGTAGGCGACGCGGTCGCCCTGCTTCACGCCCATGCCCTGGAGCGCCGCGGACCAGCGGTCGCACCTGCCGAAGAACTGCTCGTACGTCATCCGAAGGTCGCCATCGATGACGCCCTCGCGCTCTCCATACAGCTTCCGTGCGCGGCGGCCGAACTCGAGCGGGGTCAGCGGGGTTTCCATGTCCGGTGATTATGAGTTGAGCATCAGCGCGAAGTCGGCGTTCCTGATGCCGCCGACGAAGGCCCGGTGGGCCTGGGGCTCCAGCTCGACCGCCCGCTCGTACACGAACGCGTAGACATTGTCGAGGGTCCAGTCACCATAGCCCTGGATGCGCAGGCCGTAGCGCAACCCCTGGTCCTTGTTGCCTCGCTCGAGGAGGTCGGTGGCTCGCGTGTAGATGGCCTTCAGGATCTCGACCTGCATCGACAGCTCCGCGATCGTTGTCGGGTCGCCCTCGGCCTCGACCAGCTGGTCGATCTGAGCCTCGAGGTCGGCGATCTCCTTCTGATAGTCGTTCACGTCACGACCCCCCGTGACTGAGTTTAGTGCTGAGCCGCTTCTAATGAATCAGATAGTTGGACGCCACCGAGGCGGCGATGAGGATCGCGATGATGTTGACGACCTTGATCATCGGGTTGATGGCCGGGCCGGCGGTGTCCTTGTTGGGGTCGCCGACCGTGTCGCCGGTGACCGCGGCCTTGTGCGCCTCCGAGCCCTTGCCGCCAAGGTGGCCCTCTTCGATGTACTTCTTGGCGTTGTCCCAGGCGGCGCCGCCGCTGGTCATCATGATCGCCAGGAACAGGCCCGTCACGATGGCCCCGAGCAGCATGCCGCCGAGCGCTTTCGGACCCAGGATGAAGCCGACGGCCAGGGGCGCCACGACCGGGATGATCCCCGGCAAGATCATCTCGCGCTGGGCGGCGGCGGTCACGATCCGCACCGCGGTGCCGTAGTCGGGCTTGGCCGTGCCCTCCATGATCCCCTTGATCTCACGGAACTGGCGGCGGACCTCCTCGACGACCAGGCCTCCCGCCCGTCCGACCGCGAGCATCGCCAGCGAGCCGAACAGGAAAGGCAGGATGCCGCCGAAGAACAGGCCGACGATGACGAGCGGGTCCGAAAGCTCGAAGGTCGTCGAGTGGCCCGCTTTCGCAAGCTCTTGCGTGTAGGAGGAGAAGAGCACCAGCGCCGCGAGGCCTGCAGACCCGATCGCGTAACCCTTGGTCACCGCCTTGGTCGTGTTGCCCACCGCGTCCAGCGGATCCGTCACGCCTCGCACTTCGTCAGGCAGGTCGGCCATCTCGGCGATCCCGCCCGCGTTGTCGGTGATCGGGCCATACGAGTCTATGGCGACGATGATCCCGGTCATCGAAAGCATCGCCACCGCTGCGATCGCGATGCCGTAGAGGCCCGCGAGGTTGTAGCTGATGAGGATGCCGACTCCGATAACGGTCACGGGTAGCGCGGTCGACATCATTCCGATCGCCTGACCCGCGATGATGTTGGTCGCGTGGCCGGTGACCGAGGCCTTGGCGATGAGGTGCACGGGCCAGTAAGCGGTCTCGGTGAAGTATTCCGTGATGGCCACGATCAGGACCGTGATCACCACCCCGACCAGGCCCGCGTAGAACAGGTGATTGGGATCCCCGACCCCACCCCCCGCCTTCAGGTAGCCGTTGCCGGTCATGTACTGGGTGACGAAATAGAAACCGACGATGGCGACCGCCACCGCCACGAGCAGGCCCGCGTAAAGCGCGCCCATGATCCAGCGCGGGTTGAAGACCCGGACGAAGAACGAGCCGGCGATCGACCCCACCACGCTCACTGCTCCCAGCAGCAATGGGTAGATCACCCATCCGATCTGGTTCTTGAAGAGCAATGAGCCCAGCAGCATGGCCGCGATCATCGTCACCGCATAGGTCTCGAACAGGTCGGCGGCCATGCCCGCGCAGTCGCCCACGTTGTCGCCGACGTTGTCGGCGATGACCGCCGGGTTGCGCGGGTCGTCTTCGGGGATGCCTGCCTCCACCTTGCCGACCAGGTCGGCGCCGACGTCGGCCGCCTTGGTATAGATGCCACCACCCAGCCGGGCGAAGACAGACACGAGGCTCGCTCCGAAGGCCAGCCCGACCAGCGCCTCGGGGTTCTGGAAAATGCGGTATGCGGCCGAGACGCCGAGCAGGCCGAGACCCACCACCATGAAGCCCGTCACGGCTCCGCCGCGGAACGCAACCTGCAGCGCCTTGTTGAGCCCACCCCGCGCCGCCTCGGCCGTGCGCACGTTTGCGCGCACCGCGATGTTCATGCCCACGTAGCCCGCCGAGGCGGACAGCACAGCGCCCACCACGTAGAGCGCGGCGGTGGTCCAGTTGATCGCTACGCCGATGACGATGGCGATGAGCACCCCGATGATCGCGATCACCGTGTACTGACGGTTCAGATAGGCGGAGGCGCCCTCCTGGATGGCGGCCGCGATCTCCTGCATGCGCGCGTTGCCCGCAGGCATCCGCAAGACGACAAAGATGAGGATGACCGCAAACACCACCGCGGCCACGCCCCCGGCCACACCGAACAGGACTAAGTTGGGATCCACCTACCTCTCCACAAACCTCTCGACCTTCTCGACGCCCAAATCAACGGCGCGGAGCGAAAGGGTATCCCAACCATCAACTGAACACGCGACGGCGCCACCAGACCATCACGCCGCCGAACACCATCAGGCCCGGCATGAGGACGCCGGTGATGAAGATCAGGGTGCTCTGGTCCTGCTGAGTGAGCGCCAGCGGAAGCGCCCGGGCGGCTTTGGGTGGAATGGCTATCAGCGAGTCCTGCTGGGCCAGCCACTGGAACGAAGCCAGGGCCAGCTCGAGGTTGGAGTCGCTGTTGTTGGGGGGAAGGGTGCGGTTCTCAGCGAAATCCGCCGTCCCCACCATCACGATCCGGGTTGGCGTCGCGCCGGCCGTCTTCTCCAGCGACTCCATGATGTTGAAGGGACCCGAGACGTCGCCCGCCTTGCGGCTGAGGTCTTGCACCGCCCGTGGCTGCGCGATCGCGTAGGAGGTGGTCGACGTCGTCGCGAGTGGAATCGCCGTGATCCCGGATTCGGGGGTGCCGGTAATGGAAGTCGTAAGGGGAAAGAAAGACACGCGGCCCTGGATGTCGCTGGTGATCGGCGAGCGCCCGTAGCCGGCCACCGCCGGGATCGTGGCATCGGCGCTCGAGCGCCGCGCGGGGTCCGTCTCGACGACCAGGGCGCCGGAGAAGCCGAGCCCATAGGGCTTGAGCGCCGTGTTGAGCGACTGCGTGCTCGCGGCATCCTTCGCCCAGGGCTCGGCCGCAACCAGAAGCTTGCCGCCCGCGGCCAGGTAGTCGCCGACCGCCTTCACGCTCGGCGCCGGCAGCGCGGTGGTGGGATCCACGATTGCGAGCTCGTCGCAGTCGCTCGGGATCGATGTCGCCTGCGAGATGAGCAGGTCCCGGGTCGAGAAGTTGTTCTTGGCAAGGATGTCGGCAACGCCCGAGTATCCCGAGACCTGGTTGGCGTCTTTGAGGCCGCGCTCACCATCTCCGATCGCCCAGCACACGATGGGGATTCGATCCGATTCCAGCCGAAGCAGAGCGGCTGTGAAGTCGACCTCTCCCTGCAGAGTCTGTGTCAGTAGCGCGGTCTTGCCCTTGTAGTCGAGGACGACCGTATTCGGTTCCTTGATGGCATATTTCTTGACATCGGTGCTATCGGCATCGACGTCCTCGCGGCGGTACTTCACGTGCGAGCTCTGGGCCGCGTAGAGGGTGACCAGCGCCTCCGCCTCGAGCTCGCCGTTGCCTGCCCCGGTCCGCCAGAGGCCGACCACCTGTAGATCGGAGGTAAGGCGCTGCGCGGCGAGGACGGATTGCGGCGCCAGCGTGTTGAGCTTGCCGTGGGTGAGGTCAAGCGCCGAGTTCGACTTCGAGGCGAGCACGTTGGCCGCGACCAGCAAGGCCAGCACGACGACCGTGATGACCAGGCTCAGCGAGCCGGCGCGGGCGCGCCGCGCCCATCGATTCACCGCCATCGCCGCGACTCGAGCAGGCGGGTCGTCAGGAAAAGGGCGCCGACGGCCAGGCTCACGAAGTAAACGGTGTCGCGCAGCGCCACCTGGCCGAGGCTGAACGACTGGTAGCGGAAATAACCCGCGACGTAGTCGAAGAACAGGCTCAGCGGCGGCCTGGTGAAGAGCCCCAGCAGGAACGCCGTGTACCAGATGGCGAGCAGGGTGAAGAGCGAGACGACGTAGGCGATGATCTGGTTCTTCGTCACGCTGGAGGCCAGGACGCCGATCGCGATGGCGGCCGCGCCGACGACCACCAAGCCGAGGTACGTCGCCGCGATGAGCCCGAAATCGAGAGCCCCGACGTGAATGGAAAGGCCGGCCACCGAGATCGTGGTCTTGTCGGGCAGGTAGACCGCCAGCAGGACCACGTAGACGACGGTCGTCGCGACGAGCAGCAAATAGAAAACGAATGCGCCCAGCCACTTCCCCACCACGAGCTCCCAGTCGCGCACCGGTGAGGTCAGGAGCAGCTCCAGCGTCCCCTGGCTCCGCTCCTCTGCGATGAGGCGCATGGTCACCACCGGGACCAGGATCAGCGTCAGGAAACCGGTGATGACGCCGAAAACGCCGTCCATCGTCGCCTGCTGGCCGGCGAGCACCGTGCCGATGAAGCCGAAGCCGGAGACCAGGAACGTGAAGACGCCGGCGACGACCCAGCCCACGGGCGATACGAATACCGCGCCGAGCTCGCGGCGGGCGATGGCGGCCACATTGAGCAGGCCCGTGCGCCACAGCACGGCATGGACCGCGTCTGCGAAGCCGGGCCTGGAAGCCTCGACCTCCGCCTTGGCCACGGTCCGCGCTGGCGGTTCAACCTGCCTCGCCGGTGCGCGGGTCGTGCGCACCGCGTGCAGCTTCGTCGCCGTGGCGGGGACGGCGCGTTTCCGCTGGGCCACCTGCTTGCGCACCTTGGCTCGGGCGCGGCGCCGCGACGACTTGCTCACTCGACCTCTTCCTGTTCCTGGATCTCGTCCTCATCAGCGGTGAGGCTGAGGAATACGTCCTCGAGGGTCAGCTTGTGTGCCTGGACCTCCCGCACCCCAAGTCCGGCCGCGACCGCGGCCCGCGTGAGCTCTTCGCGGAGCCCCGGGCTGTTGCCGGTGACGACCACCTCCCACAGCTCATCGCCCGCCGAGCTGACCACGACCTCGTCGACTCCATCGACCTCACGCAGCTTCGCCTCGATCCCCTCAGGCTTGACATCGCCCCGCAGGACCATCTCGATCTCCTGTCCGTGCTCCCGCCCAAAACGCTCGGTCAGGCGCTGAGGCGTGTCGTCGGCGACCAGACGGCCCTGGTTGATGATCAGAACCCGCTCGCAGGTCGCCGAGACCTCGGACAGGATGTGGCTCGACAGGATGACCGTGTGCTCCCGCCCAAGCTCCTTGATGAGGGTGCGGGTCTCTCGAGTCTGCGCCGGGTCGAGCCCGGCGGTCGGCTCATCGAGAATGACGACCTCGGGGTCGTGCACGATCGCCTGGGCCAGGCCGACGCGTTGGCGAAGTCCCCTGGACAGCCTGGCAATGATCTCCGACCGCCGGTCCTCGAGACCGCAGACGTCGATCGCATGCTCAATGCGTGCACGCCGCTTCGACGGCGCCACCCCCCGCAGCCGGCACATGAGGTCGAGAAACCCGACGACGCGCATCTCGTTGTAGAGCGGGTTGGTCTCGGGCAGGTATCCGATGCGCCTCCGCGCCTCGAGCGAGTGGCTGAAGACGTCGTAACCGTCGATGCTGGCTTTGCCAGACGACATGCCGAGGAAGCCCGTGAGGATCCGCATGGTGGTCGACTTTCCGGCGCCGTTGGGCCCGAGGAATCCGAGCACCTGGCCTTTGGGCACGGAGAACGTCACGTCCTGGATCGCGGGGCGCTCGTCGTAGAACTTCGTGAGCCCCTGAACTTCGATCAAAGCCTTAGAAGTGTTGCAGACGCTGCGGCCGGGTCGGTTGCATGCATTTACCAGGCGAGGTCGAAGGGTTCCAGGCCCCCGCCCGCGCCCGACCACTCCGCGCTGACGCCGGCGACCCGCGCATGGCCGGGGCCGCGGCGGGCGGCCTCGAGCAGCCGTTCCAGGTCGGGCCTGGGGCCCTCCGCGACAAATTCGACCGTGCCGTCGTCGCGGTTTCGCACCCAGCCGCGCAGCGCGAGGCCGCGGCCCTCGCGCGCGAGGAAGTAGCGGAAACCGACTCCCTGGACGTCGCCGCGGATGACTCCATGAAGGCGCTCGTCCTGCACGACTGGTATATCGTCCCCCGAATGGCCGCCTCGTCCTTGATCGCGATCGGTGATGAGCTGGTCGGCGGTTTCACCCTCGACTCCAACTCTCACTGGCTGGCGGAGCGGCTCCGGCTGCTCGGGTATCCCGTCAAGCGCATCACCGCCATCCGCGACCGGCCGCAGGAAATCGTCGAGCAGCTGAAACGAGAGCTCGCCGACCCCGAGCTGACGCACGTTTTCGTGAGCGGCGGCCTTGGGCCGACGCCGGACGACCGCACGTTCGCCTCCGTGGCCGAGGCGCTCGGCCGTGAGCTCGTGATCTGGGACGAAACTCTCGCACGCATCGAGCGGCGGGTACGCAGGATGCACGAGGCGGGACTGCTCGACTCACCCGATGTGACCGAGGGCAACCTGCGCATGGCCCGAATCCCTGGCCGACCATCGCACGTGTTCAAGAACAAGCGCGGGATGGCGCCTGGCGTGGTCTACGAGGTGGAGGGCAAGCGCATCTTCGTGCTGCCCGGGGTGCCCCTGGAGCTGAAGGGCATATTCACCGAAGAGCTCGAGCCGCAATTCCTCGCTGACGGCTCGGCCGCGACAGTCCGCGAGCTGCGTTTCATGTTTGCGGTGGAAGCGCGCTTCTACCCGCTCATGAGGGAGATCGAGGAGAAGTTTCCCGACGTGTCGGTGGGCTCCTATCCGAACTTCGAGACCAAGGAGCTCGTGATCCGCTGCCTCGGGAGCGACCCCAAGGGTGTCGACGAGGTGATCGAGTTCGTGCGGCGCCGCACCGCCCAGCTGGGCATGACCGGGGAGGCTCGCTAGTGCAGGCCGTGAGCCACCCGGTGCTGTGCGTGCCCGGAAGCGTCGCGCCCGCAGCCCCGAGATACGCCTCGCTCGTAGCCGCCGTCGGCGACGTGGCGGAGCTCCACTTGAAAGAGCTGGAGGTCTACCGCGAGCCGGCGCCGCCCTCGGATTATTCGATCGAAACGGAGCTGGCCGGGATCGACCGGAAGGCCGACTCGCTCGGGTGGGGCCGTTTCCACCTCGTCGGATATTCGGGCGGCGGATTCGTGTCCCTCGCCTACGCGGCGACGCGGCCCGGGCGCCTGGTCAGCCTTGGCCTGTTCGAGCCGGCCGGGATACCGGGCGTTCGTACCGCCGAAGAAGAAAAAGCCCACCGCAGCCTCGAGGAGCAGCTCCGCGGGCTCGATGGGCGCGACTTCATGTCGGCATTCGTTCGCTTGCAGTTGAAGCCAGGTGTGCAGCCGCCACCTGCGCCCGCATCAACGCCACCCGAACTGAGGAATCGCCCCGCGGGCATCTCGGCCATGATCCGTTCCTTCGACACGTACCGTCTCGACCGCGCCCTGTTCGAGGCTTGCAATTTCCCTGTCTACATTGGCTATGGCGACCTTTCCGATGATTATCAATTGGTCAAAGCGCAGGTCCTGGCTGGGTTGTTCGGCGACATCCAGGTCCGCCGGTACCGCGGCGTTCACCACTTCGTCACGCCCGAAGAGATCTATACGCCCCAGCATGCGGGCGAGCTGGTCAACCTCTGGCAGCGCGGGGAGAAAGCGCTAGCCGCGCAGCTTCCGCAACAGTAGAGAGCGCTCAGCGGGGTTCGCGCACAGGTCGAGGGCTCGGCCGAGCGCCTCGCGAGCCTGCGCCCGCTCGCCCAGCTGCTCCAGCAGCTCGGCCCGGGTCGAGTGGAACAGGTGGTATCCGCTCAAAGAGAGGGCCAGGTCGTTGACCTCGCCCAATGCCGCCGCCGGTCCGGCGAAATGGCTCATCGCGACCGCACGGTTCAGGCGGACCACAGGGCTGTCGGCCATCCGCGCCAGCGCGTCGTAGAGCACAACGATCTGGTGCCAATCCGTCTCCGCCCACGACCGCGCCTCCGAATGCAGCGCCGCGATCGCTGCCTGGATCTGATACGGCCCCGTGGCCCTCATCGCCCCGGCACGTTCGAGCAGCTCGATGCCTTCCGCGATGCCCGCCTGGTCCCACAGGCTCCGATCCTGGTCGGGGAGCAGGACCAGCTCGCCCTCGGCGTCGAAACGGGCCGCCGACCGCGCCAGGTTCAACTTCATCAAGGCGATCAGTCCGAGCAGCTCGGGCTGGTCCTGCATGAGCCTCGAGACCAGCGTCGCGAGCCACAGGGCGTCGTCGGCCAGGTCGCGGCGCATCGCGACCTGCGTGCCCCGGCTCAGGTAGCCCTCGTTGAACATGAGGTACAGGACCGAGAGGACCCCATCCAGGCGACCAGAAAGCTCTGCTCCCTCCGGCATGCGGTACGGGATGTGCGCATCCACGATCTTTCTCTTCGCGCGCACGATGCGCTGCGCCACGGTGGCTTCCGCCAGCAGGAAGGCGCTGGCGATCTCGGTGGTCGTGAACCCAACCACCGCGCGCAGCGTCAGGGCCACCTGTGCCTCTTGCGACAGCGCGGGGTGGCAGCACGTGAAGATCAGTCGAAGGCGGTCGTCGGCCTCGCCCGCTTCAGGCCGCATGTCTGAGCGCTCCAGCAGCACGAGCTTTTCGCGATACCGCTTGTCCCGGCGCAGGATGTCGATGGCCCGCCGCCGGGCGGTGGTCATCAACCACGCACCGGGCTTGTCGGGGATTCCTTGAACGGGCCATGTTTCGAGCGCTGCCACCAGGCTGTCCTGGACCACTTCCTCCGCGAGGTCGAAGTCGCCGAGGGCGCGGACCAGCGCGGCAGTCAGCCGCCCGGCCTCCTCGCGGAAGACGGCGGCGACCGCTGCTTTGGCCGCGGTACGCGTCTGTTCAGCCGTTCTTGGCAGTGTCCGAGAGCCTTCGGGCTTCAGATTGTTCGATCTCAGCCGAATGGTCGACCACGGGCCGCACTTCGACCGCACCGGCCGGCCATGCCTTGGCCATGGCGAGCGCCTCGTCGAGATCCTTGACCTCGACGATCGCGAAGCCTCCGATGATCTCCTTCGCTTCGATGTAAGGCCCGTCGGTGACGATGGCCTTGCCGTTTTTGATGCGTACCGTCGTCGAGCTGCGGGGTCCCTGGAGCTCCTCGCCGCCGACGATCCGGCCGGCCCTGCTCTGCTCCTCGAACCATTTGTTGGCGCCCTCGTACGCGACCGCGAGCTGCTCTTTGGATAGCTTCTCCCATGCGTCCTGGTCCTCGGTGCTACCCACAAACATAAGCACGTACTTCATTCCGAATCTCTCCCCATCAGGGCGGTCTTGGTTGCCGCTTCATCGAGACGACGAACAGGTCGCTCCAGAATCGACAGGCTACCTCCCTGTGTACTCCGGCTCCTGCTTGGCCAGGAAGGACATGATGCCGATCGCCGCGTCGTCGCTCAGGACCGCGCGAGCAAAGTTGCGGGCCTCGATCTCCAACGCCTCGTCCAGCGGCAGGTCGTAGCCGCGCCTAACCGCGTCCTTGATCATGGCAATGGCGAAGGTCGCCGCTTTGGCCAGCTTGGCGGCCCGTTGATCGACCGCGGCCGCAAAGTCTTCCGGGGCCACCGCCTGGTCGACCCAGCCCACGGCCTCCGCTTCCCTAGCCGACAACCGCGTCGATTCGATTATGTATCGGAGCGCTCGCGCCTTGCCGATCAAGCGCGGCAAGCGCTGTGTCCCGCCCGCGCCCGGGATGATCCCCAGCGAGGATTCGGTTTGCCCGATCTTCGAGCGTCCGTCCTCGACCATGATCCGGAAGTCGCAACACAACGCGAGCTCGCTGCCTCCTCCCTGCGCGTGCCCGTTGATGGCGGCGATGACCGGTTTCGGGCAGCGCTCGATGGCGTTGTAGTGCTCGTTCAGCCGCTTCATCGACGCGCTGATCTGCTCGACCGCATCAGGTGCGCTTCTGTCGATGGTGCCGAGCATCGTCAGGTCGGCGCCGACGCTGAAGTATTTCTCATACTCGGAGGCGAGCACGACCACGCGTACATCGGGATCGCCACTGAGTTCGGTGAAGGCCGCGTCCAACTCCTCCATGAGATCGGCGGCGATGGCGTTGATGCTCTTGCGGTGCATGACCACGCGCGCGATCGCGCCGTCGCGTTTGACGTCGACGCACTCCCCCATCGCTAGGCCGTGAACAGGGGAATGCCGCCGGCGACCTCGATCACCGCCCCGGTGATGTAGCCCGCCTCGTTCGAGCACAGGAACGCGATCGTGTTGGCGATGTCCTCGGGCTGTCCGAACCGCTTGAACACGGTCCGTGCCTTGAACCGCTCGTACATCGGGTTGGTCTGGGCAGCGGCCTTGCCCGCCTCGCTCTCGATGATGCCCGGCGCGATCGCGTTGGACGTGATGTTGTGCCGGCCGCCTTCGAGCGCCGCGGTTTTGGCGAGACCGATCAATCCCGCCTTGGTCGCGGAGTAGCTAGCCTGGCCGAATCCGCCCAGCGTCCCGGCGACCGAAGACATGAAGACGATGCGGCCCCATTTGTTCTCCACCAGGTACGGCCACGCTTCTTTGGTGCAGTTGAAGGCGCCGGTCAGGTTCACCTTCACGTCGCGGTCCCACAGGTCGTATGACTGGTTCGGGATCTGGGCCGTGTGGTCGAGGGTGGCGGCGTTGTTGATCAGGATGTCGATCTTTCCGAACTCGTCCTTGACCTTCTTCATGACCTCTCGGATCTGGTCGCGGTTGGTGACATCCATCTTGATGGCCAGCGAGCGGCGGCCCATCTTGCGGATCTCCTCAGCGGTCGCATTCGAGTGCACCCAGCCTTGCGACACCGCCACCTGAGCGAGCACGCTGCCGGTCGCGTCGGCCGTCTTCTGCAGATCCGGATCGTCCTCGACCAGCACGTCTGTGATCACCACGTCGGCCCCTGCCCGTGCAAGCGTCAGCGCATCTTCGCGGCCGAGACCGCGCGAGGCGCCGGTGACAATGGCAACCCTGCCGGAGAGATCAAACATCGATTTCCCCCTGGTTGAATGGTGGCGGGCGGCCCGTGCGCCCGGCTAAAGGTACTCGGCTGAAGCCTTCGTCAGGACCGCATCGCCGCGTTGGTTGATTGCCGTCAGAGTCAGCTTGCCAGGCCCCGCTGCCTCGGCCGCGAACGTGACGGTGTCGCCTGGTTCGACCATCCCGGCAAACCGGCAGTAGAGCCGCCGCAGCCGTCTGGCCCCGCCCGCGGCCTCGGAGGCGACGGACGCCAGGATCCCCATCTGGAGCAAGCCGTGCGCGATCACCCCAGGCAGCCCCACCGAGCGGGCGAAGTCGCCGTCGCGATGGATCGGGTTGTGGTCGCCTGATGCTTCCGCATACGCATCGATCTGTGCGGTGCTGAACGTGACCTCTCGCCGGGCCTTCATGAGCGGATGACGAAGAGGGCGCGCGAGCGGCAGACGTTCGAGCCGCCGTCGCCAGTCGTGTGAGTCTCGAATGTCAAGAAGCGCATGCCCCGGCGGCTGATGTCCGAGACCACGCGGCCTTGCGAGGTCACGGTCTCACCCGGCCCGGGGTGTCGGTCCCATTCGAACTCCTGGTCGGCGTGCAGCAGCTTCGCGAAGTCGACGGCCGCCTCGGTGTCCTCGAAGAGCTGGGGCGCGGTCACCCCTAACGAATAAACGGCCGCATAGGTCGGAGGAACTCCTTCTTCCGGGTTGGCCCCGATCGCGCGCGCGAACGCGGCCACTCGCTCGGGCTCGATCACCGAGGTCACCGCCGGGTAGGTCTTGCCTTCGACTCCCAACGGCTAGGCGCGGGCGGGACGAATGCGGGTGATCGCTCGGCGCAGCAACAGCGGCCGCAGTGCCGACCACGCATCCATGACCGATGCGCGTGCCGAGCCGGCCACGTCCGCCGGCGCGTACGCCGCGACCACGAAGCCGTTGATGAGCGAGCGCATTGGTTCGGAGGCCTCGGGGAAGGTCCGCGCGAGGCGGCGGCCCAGCTCGAAAGGCGTCTCCCCGATGCGCTGATCAGCGCCCGCCAGCCGGGCGAGCACAAGGGTGCGCCGCCAGACTCCCATGACCGTCCGCGGGCGCAGGTATCGCGCCACCGCCGCGAACATCACCAGCAGCAGCGCGATCAGGATCGCGACGATCTTTGTCAGGGTGCTCGGGTCGGGAACGTGAAAAGAAAACCCCCCGCCGCCGCCCGCCCCACCAGAATCGACGCTACCCGCGCCTTTCCCGGCCGGGAGTGGCAGCGCACCCGGCGCGCCGCTTCCGCCAGGTGTGTCGCAGCCGAGGTCGCGCTGACAGGCGTTCGTCCCGCTCGCCCCGCGCGGAATCGTGCTGTACGCACCGCTGGTGTCGCGGGTGGGCTCGAATTCGATCCAACCGTAGGTCGGGAAGTACACCTCCACCCAGGCGTGCGCGTCCTCGCTGCGCACAACGTAAGCGTTGAAGTTAGCCTCGTATGTACCCGGTCCGAAGCCACTCACCAGCCGAGTCGGGATGCCCAGCGACCGGAGCATGTCCCCCATTGCGGTCGCGAAGAACTGGCAATACCCGGTGTGTGAGGTGAAGAGGAAATAGTCGAGCGGATCCACACCCGCCGGCGGCCGCAGTGGCTCGAGCGTATAGGTGAACACGTTGCTGCGGAGGTACGCCTCGATCGCGGCCGCGGCGTCATATTCGTTCTGGGCGCCGGCGCCCTGCACGACTTCTAGCGCCTTCTTGTGGATCCTGTCCAGGACGTCCGGGGCGCGGTAGTTGGATGGTATCTGCCTGTATTTGGACGCCCAGTCCGGATAGGAGCTCCCTGCCGACTGCAAGTCCGCGGTGGTGGCCGCGGAGTACTCGACGGTGACCCCGTAGGTGCCGCGCGATGTACGCGGCGACACGCTGGACAGGCGATCGATGTTCATCAACGCTCCCGATGTCGTCGCCGCCGTTACAAGGGACTCGGTCGCCAGCGAATCGCGGCTTGCGTGATACAGCCGGCCGGGATAGAACAGGACGTCGCCGTTCCCGATGGGTGGGGCGGTCATATTCACCTTGAACGCGGCCACGTCCAGCTTGGCGTAGTCCTCGGCGAATTTGGGGATCGTCGACTTCGGGATGGACTCGTGAAACTGAGCGACATCCGAGTACCTCCACGCCCCGTTCGCGAGCAACGTGTCATCGACGCCCCGGAAGTAATACGGGGCCGCGAACGTACCCTGCTCGGTGTACGTGAACACGATGGCTTTATTCAGTTTCAACGAAGGGTTGAGGAGGATATCGGTGGAGAAACCGGTCGTACCGCTCCCGATCCCGGCGGTTCCCGACTGCCCTGGATGGCTCAACGTCTGCAGCAGCTGCGCCCAGTTGGTGAAGGCGCTGGACTCCATGTCGAGGCTGCGGTCGACGGTCGACAGTGGGGGCAGCATGATCGCGACCACGATGAGCGCGGCCATCGCCACCAGTCCGCTTTCCCAGAAATCCCAGCGCGCGTCGCCGGTCAGTTTCACCCGAGCGCGCGTGGCGTTGGCGATGGAGCCGGTGTAGTTCGTCCAAAGTAGGAGCGCCAGGGTGAGGACGAGGATTGTGAGCACGTAGCCGTTCTGGTCACGAGGGAAGTTGAGAAGGTTGGTGGCGAACGCGGCGGCGCCAGGCACCAAGCCGAGCAGTGGCCGTCGCCACCGCAGCACGCACCAGGCGAGCCAGCCTCCGGTGACCCACATCAGCCAGCTGATGAGGAAGAGATCGAAGGCGCCGTCGGCAACCGCGGTGCCGTCCTGCAGCCGCCCCCACCAGATCTGCAGGAGGCCGAGATCAAACACGTCGTTCGGGTGCGTGGCATGAAGCTGCGGCGAGGCGGCGAAGCCGGCGACCACGGGTCCGACGGCCATGCCGATCGCGACGCCAATTCCCCAAGGGACGGGCGTCAGGGCAACCAGGCCCATGACGATCGCGCCCACGAGCGCGACCAGGGGCACCACCTCGATGCCGACCACCCATTCGGCGGTGACGGTCGATTTCGACACCGCCAGCGTCAGCAAGAAGACGAGCAGCGAGGTCCACAGCACACCGCCGGGCAGCGCATCGCGCGTCCGCTGCATGACCCGCGCCGGGAAGCTAGGCGATACGGATTGCATCCCGCGTCCTCACGAGGCGTGCGAAGTCATCGCCCTTGCGCACGACATAGAGATCCACGTCCTGGCCGAGGTCGAAGGTTGGATTTTGATCGGGGCCGCCGAAGCTGGCCACATCGAGATAGAAGACGATCAAGGTGGTGCGGCGGCCACGAACCGCCTGCAGCAAACGCACCCACTCCTCATCGGCGCTGGGTGTGATGACCGCGATTGCGCGCCGCGGCAGGCGGCGGATACGGTCCCAGGCCAGGGTCTTCGTGAGCGGCGTCCGGCCGTCGGCGGTCGCCACCGCGAGGTAGTCGAGGATGAGGCGGTCCTGGCGCACCGCTCGGTGCGGCTCCAGGATCGTGCCCTTGGCGTCGTTGGCGATCAGGCCCACCTGGCGGCCCCGGCTGTGGACCTGCGACGCCATCGACGCGGCGAGGCTGACCGCGTACTCGACCGTCGATTCCTCACCCTCGCCGTAATGGACGGCGTGGTCGAGGTCGAGCAGGATCCAGAGGTCCGTAGTCAGCGGCTGCTCGAATGTTTTCGACATCAAGCGCCCATGGCGCATCGAGAGCGGCCAGTGGATGCGGCCGAAGCTGTCACCGGGCGTGTAATCGCGCACACCGCCGGTGTCGGGCGGATACTCCGCCCACGCCCCCAGGCTCTGTGAGCTGCCGATCTGCAAGGCGCTCGGAGTCATGAGATCCGGGATTGGCCGCACGCGCGGATAGACGAGGACGGTCGTGCGGCTCCCCATCTTCAGCACCTGGTTGAAAAGGCCGAACGGCTCGCGCACGCTGACCGATGTCGGCCCAAAGGACATCCATCCGCGGCGCCGATATACCCCGCGCGTCCTCCAGCTCACGACCTCATTGCCGACCGAGATCACCCGGCCCGGCTGGTAGTCGGGGATCTGACCGAGGTCGCGGACCTCCACCCACGGGGCCGGCACCCAGCCCGATCGCCGCACCTCGATGGTCTCTTCATACGACTCGCCCACGGTGGGAGAGCCCGGGTCGAGCTTGCGCGTAAGGCTGATGCCTCGGATGGCGAGCCTCGGCCAGACCCAGGCCACCAAGCCCAGGAGGCAGAGCGCATAGCCGAACGCATACGCAGGCCGGATCGCGGTCAGGTACGTGAAGAACATCAGGAGTCCCAGCCCGACGGCTAAAGCGATCTTATTCATGAAATTCCCGTGTCGCACTCAGGCCGGGTTTATCCCGGCCGTCACCCCGCATGCCACCTTCCAATCGCCTCCGTGCGTTGCAGGGAGTAACCCCGGGAGGGTTTCCGTAAGGGAGGACCGCAGTCCTCCCTTGCGATATAAGTCCCAATCCCAAGGCGAGGGCGATCTTGTTCATCCCTGCTGCTGCGAGAGCCCCCGGTTGTCTTTACCCGTCGTACGCCATCTGGGGCACGTGCTCGCGCTCGAGCAGCCCGGCCACCAACTTCCCTGCGCTCTGCCCCTGCATCTCGGCATTCGGCCTCAGGATGATGCGGTGCGCCAGCACAGATTCGGCCAGCGTCTTGATGTCGTCCGGGATCACATAGGTCCGGCCCTGCACGGCCGCGAAAGCCTGACTCGCGTGGAAGAGGTTGAGGGTGCCTCGGGTGCTCGCGCCCAGCGCAACCTCAGGGTTGCCGCGTGTGCGCCCGACCAGGCGGGCGATGTAATCGCGAAGCTCGGGCTTGACGAACACCTCGCGCACCGCTTCCTGCGCCGCATGCAGCTCGTTGGGTGAGACCACGGGCTGAAGCTCGAGCATCGGCGACTCGACCTTGCGATGGCTCAGCAGAGTCGACTCCTCCTGCTCTGAGAGGTAGCCGAGCCTGACTTTCATGAAGAAGCGGTCGAGTTGGGCCTCGGGAAGCGGGAACGTGCCCGAGTATTCGACTGGATTCTGCGTCGCCATGACCATGAACGGCTTGGGCAGATCGTGGGTCTCGCCGTCGATGGTCACCTGGCGCTCCTCCATCGCCTCGAGGAGAGCAGCCTGGGTCTTGGGACTGGCCCGGTTGATCTCGTCGGCGAGCAGGATTTGCGCGAACACCGGACCCGGCCGGAACTCGAAGTCGTTGAGCTTCTGGTTGAAGGCCCTCACGCCGGTAACGTCGGAGGGCAGTAGGTCGGGCGTGAACTGGATGCGGCGGAAGGTGCAGTCCAGCGAGCGCGCCAGTGATTTGGCCAGCATCGTCTTGCCGACGCCGGGGACGTCCTCGATCAGGAGGTGGCCTTCGCAGAGCAGGGTCACCAGGCAGAGGCGGACTTCGTCCTCCTTGTTGACGATCGCGCGGCCGACGTTGGCCGTGAACGCATCGGCAACCCGGGTGACGACATCGGTCACCATCCTGGGCGGGCCCCCATGCCGGGGATTATAGGTTTGACCATTCGTGGCCATTCGAGGTGAATACGCCTGGCTGGGCCATTTGGTTCCGCGAGAACGTTACGTTGGGGGCCTGGCGGACGTGTTTGATTCATAGGCGCATGAGGCTCAAGCTTGCCGTCGCAATCGTTTTGCTCGCCGTCGCCTGCGGCTCTGTCGGCGGGGGCGGCGGCGGCCCGGTGGGCACTCCCCTCACCATCGACCAGCTCAAGTTCAAGGTCATGGACGCCGTCGGCGTCCCGCTGTTCTGCGATCCGGATTACTACCCGATTGCTCGGGCCGGCGGCGAGGAGGCCAACGCGGACACCTACTACCCGCAGATCAAGGCCGACCCCGAGTTGTATTCGGCGATCATCGCCCATGAGCATCTGCCGTCGGGCGAGCTGGACGAGGCTCAGAAGCTCACCCTGTATCAAGCGTTCAAGCGCCTGCGGGCTCTGATTCTCACGCAGAACGGGGACAGCTACACCTTCGAGATCCGTGTTCAGTCGCAGGGCGCTCAGGCCCCCGTCGAGCTGGTCGACGGCTCCGTCCGCGTCGACGGCGTCATCACCGTGGCCTCGCGCAAGCCCAGCGGAAGGCCTCCGTGCCCAATCTGCCTGGCCGCCGCCACGCTGATAGCGACGCCGCGCGGCGACGTTCGGGTCACCGACATCAAAGCCGGCATGCTCGTATGGACGGCGGCACGCGACGGCTCGAGAATCGCGGCGCCCGTGGCTGAGGTCGGCAGCATGGTTGTTCCTTCCGGCCATCTGATGGTTCACGTCGTGTTGGCCGACGGCCGCGAGCTGCTCGCGTCGCCGGGACATCGAACGGCTGATGGGCGCCCGCTGGGCAGCCTGAGGCTGGGCGACCAGGTCGACCGTTCAACCATCACCGTTTGGGAGCTGGTCCCGTACGGCGGCTCGCGCACTTACGACCTGCTGCCCGCCGGCCCGACCGGCACTTACTGGGCGAATGGAATCCTGCTGTCGAGCACAATCACTATGGAGCAGGGGGAGGTGGCGAGTACCCGGTGATCGTCTCGCTGAACTCGAGGTTCTCGATTTGCATTCCCCAGCAGCCGGTCCAGCCCTTCGGCACCCCTAGACGGATGTACCAGATCCCGTAGCCCGTGGTGGCATCGCGCAACCGAGGATGTCCCAGGTTGAGAACAAGCTCCCCGTGCAGCGCCTCCAAACCAACGGTGTCAACCACCGCGCCACCACCGTACTGATCGAGAAACAGAATGGAGCGTTCGCTGCGAAGATCTCGACCGCGTACCAAAACCAGGCCGGTCAGATCGGGGGCAGAGTAGTAGATCAGGTCATAGAAATAACCCCAGCTGCTGACTATCACCGGGACCAAGCGGCCGTTGAAATAGACGGGACCGTTCCCATAGTCATAGCCCAGTGAGTTCACGCCAGGGTTGTCGGGGCACGGATCTCCGGCTGTGAGCCTGGGAAGATTCAGCGGAATGGCTTCGAGCTCCGCCAGCGTTGGCTGGTTGACCTCCCCGGAAGGACTGGCGCCGTGCTTCGCCTTCCAGTCTCGGACGGCGCCGCCGCCGATGAACACGGCCGCGACCAAAGCAATCAGCACGAACGTCGCGACCAGAGACAGCGGCGCTCTGATTCGAAACATGAATCGTCCACTCGCTTGCCGCATCGGACGTTCATGTAGGACCGTCTGCACCACGCGCTCAGGCATTCCAAGCGTGGAAGGCGTGATGTCGTCGAAAGCCGAATGAACGTTACTCCGTAAGCTCACCTGAGTTCCTCCTCGATCGCGACTCCAGGGCGCAGCTTGTTGATCGCTCGATAAAGCCTCGCCCGAGCCGCGCCGACCGAGCTGCCGCTGACCGACGCCACATCCTCGAGCGGCATGTCCAGGTAGAAATAGAGGACGACCACGAGGCGATCGTCATGCTTGAGCTGCGCGATCGCCTTGCGCAGATCCGATCCCCGCAGCATGCGCTCCTCGGACGAGCCAACCGAAAGCTCCTTGGGAACCCCGAGCGCCACGCGGGTCCAACTCTTGCGGCGCAAGTTGCGGCATTTGTTGGCGACGACGCCGAGGAACCAGGGTCGCAAACGGCCCTGATCCTGCATCCGGCCGAGCTTCCGCCACGCCGTGAATGACGCTTCCTGGACCGCGTCCTCGGCGGCCTGCGCGTCGTGGAGCATGGCGAGCGCGAGGCGAAATCCTGGCTCGATCAGCGGCTTCAGCAGGTCCGCGAAGGTGGACTCGCTGACTGGCTGCGAACCGCTGGATGGATCGAGATCGGCCACCTGCTGCATGTCTCACCTATTCCTGTCGCCCGCGGGACGATTTGTTGCAGCTAGCTGACTTCTTCTTCCTCGACCAGGCGCAGATGGCTGCTGACGTCGAGCCCGAGGTGGCGGGCGAAGAAGCCGGCCACGCGCTCCACGTAAAGCGGACGATCCGCCGCGTACGCGCCGGTGTGTGGCGCCCCCTGGACGATCCAGATCTCGCGCGGGCCGCGATAAGCGTCGTAGAGGCGCCGGCCGTGATTGACCGATACGATGTCATCCGCGCCGCCGTGGATAAAGAACAGCGGACGGGGCTCGAGCGAGCTGAGCACCGCCTGGGGGCTCGATTCCGACAGCCGGGAACCCGTGCGCAGGCGGAACATCTGGCCGGCAAGCCATACGAACGGAGTGCCCGGAAGCTTGACGGTGTGGCGCACGTTCTCGATCATCACCTTGCGCAGGTCGCTGAACGGGCTGTCCAGGACCAGGGCCTGCACCCCAGGCTCGCCCGCCGCTCCGAGCATCGTCACCACCGCCCCCATCGAAAAGCCGAGCAGTCCGATGCGCGCGTGCGGGATGCGCTTGCGGGCGAAGGCGATGACCGCCTCGAGCTCCAGGACCTCCTTGATCCCGAAGGTGATGGGCGCGGAGTCGCTGCCCGGCCAGCCGCGGTAGGAATAGAGGATGACGTTGAAGCCTTTGCGCCACAAAGCAGCCGAGATCCCGAGCGAACCCTGGCGCTGGCCCTTGTGGCCGCCGGACACGATCACCGTTTGGGGCGAGCCCGGCTGCCGGAAATGCCAGGCGCCGAAGTTCACACCGTCAGCGGTGACCAGCTCGACTTCCTCGTAGTCGGCCTGGAACTCGAAGGGCGTGAAGGTGAAGTCGTCGAGCGGGCGCGCCTTCGCGGGCACAAACGCCCGCCGATACAGGTAATAGGACGCGACGACATAGAGGAAGAGGAGGACGGCCGGGACCAACACGATGTACGGCATCGGGACCTGAATCGAAGCTTACCCCCCTCTCCCCGCCGGGGAGAGGGCCAGGGAGTGGGGCGTGAACTGGGTAAAGCCTTACTCGAAGACGCGCGTCAAGGCGTAGAGGTCCTCTGGGACGCGGCGCGTCTCGCGGATGACGTCGGCCAGGGGCACGACCTCCACCTCGCCGTTGCGGCGGATCGGAATGACCCCGCTCTTGCCGGCGGCGATGAGCTCCACCGCGTGCACACCGAGCCTGGTCGCCCAGATGCGATCCGTCGGCGTCGGCGACCCTCCTCGCTGGAGATGACCGAGCACCGTGACGCGCGTCTCGAAGCCGGTCTCGAGCTCGACCCTCCTCGCCAGCGCATCGCCGATGCCGCGCTTGGCGAGCTGCACATGGCCGAACGCGTCCGTCTCCGCCTGGCTCGCGGCCTCCTGCTCGAGCTCGGGAATATGCGCGCCTTCCGCGACCACGATGATGCTGAAGAGCTTGCCTTCGCCGCGGCGCCGGTACAGGTGGCTCACGACATCGCCGAGCGTGAGCGGGAACTCGGGAATGATGATCAGGTCGGCGCCCCCGGCCACTCCGCCGAAAAGGGCCACCCAGCCCGTGTCGCGGCCCATCACCTCGACCACCATCACCCGGTGGTGAGCGGATGCGGTCGTGTGGAGCCGGTCGAGCGCTTCCGTCACAACCCCGACGGCGGTGTCGAAGCCGATGCAGAACTCGGTCACGCTGAGGTCGTTGTCGATAGTCTTCGGGACGCCGACCGTTTGAAACCCCGCTTCGTGGAGTGCGGAAGCAACGCTGAGCGTGTCGTCACCTCCGATTGGCACCATCGCGTCGATGCCGTGCCGGCGCAGGACGCGAATCGCCACCGCCACGCCATCCTTCATCTTGAGCGGGTTCGTGCGCGAGGTGCCAAGGATGGTGCCGCCCAGAGGCAGAATGCCGCGCACGTCGGCGGGCCGGAGCTCCTCGATCACACCGCCTTCTAGACAGCCGGCCCAACCGTTCTGCACCCCGCTGACCGAATGGCCGAGCTGAAACGCGCGCCGCGCCACCGCCCTGATCGCAGCGTTCAGCCCGGGCGCGTCTCCACCTCCGGTGAGGATCCCGATTCGCACGCCCCATAGGGTAACGGCAACTCACGCCCCACTCCCCAACCCTCTCCCCGAGGGGGAGAGGGGGCTTGCTACCGGGGTTGGCCCAATTGCTCCAGCAGCTGTGGCAGCGTCACGTCTGCGAGCGAGCTCAACCGCAGGTCTGCCTGGCTCAAGTCGAGACCGGCGGTGATGGAGTTGGGCACGACTACGCAGCGCAGCCCGGCGCTCTTGGCCGCGGTGACGCCATTCGGCGAGTCCTCGATCGCCACCGCCTCAGCCGCTGCGACGCCCAGGCAATCGAGGCTCGCGAGGTACAGGTCTGGCTCGGGCTTGACGTGTTCGACGTCGTCGCGGGCCCGGAAGCAGTCGAACAGCTCGGCGATGCCGAGCCGGTCGAGATGGCCCTTCACCCAATCTCGGGACGAGCTCGAGGCGACCGCGACCTTCAGACCCGCCGCATGCGCCGCCAGGGCCAGATCCGCCACCCCTGGCCGCAGGGGCTCGGCCAGCACGAGCTCGACCCGCCGCGCGATGCGCCGGTCGATGACATCCTGCGCCAGCGGAACTCCAAGTCGCTCCTCCAGGTAGCGCTGTGGATGGAACGCTTGGTTTGACGAGCCCACGGTCTTCACCCACAGATCGAAGGGGAGCGCCACTCCGCGCGCCTCGTAGACCTCCTTCCACGATCGGTAGATGGGCTCTTCGGTTTCGAGGATGAGGCCGTCGAAATCGAAGATGAGGGCGCGAATCAAGTGCCGAGCCACTGTAGCGGTTGAAGCGGCGGGCCAAAGGCTTAGGATCGCGCTACCTGCGAGTGGCCTCCCCAACAGCTCAGTTCACGCCCAAAAGTGACCTTCAAGCCTCCCCGGGCTGGATCGGCGCCGCGCTCTCGGGTTTCGCGCTGATCGCAGTCGCGACCATGATGGTCGTCCTTTTCGGCTTCCTGGATTCGCGCACGATGCGGGACTTCCTGGCCCCTGATCCAACCGCCGCGGCCGGCACCATGGGCCTGGTCGGAGGCGCCGAGGGCGTGACCCTGAGCATCGTCATCCTCGTGGTGGTGTTCGGAATCCAGATGACGTCCTCGCGCTACTCGCCGCGCATCATCGGGCTCTTCACGACCAACCCTCTGAATGCGATCGTCCTTGGGTTCGCGCTGGCCTCGATCCTTTACACGTTCCTGGTCCGCGCCGAGATCCGCAACAACTACGTGCCGACGTGGAGCGTCGCCGCCGCCGAGGTGCTGGCCATCATCAACTTCGCCATCGTCTTTCCGTATATCGGCTACATCTTCGCGGTCATGCGAGCCGAGACCCTCGTCAACAGCATCAGGACCCATTCGCGACGCCACCTGGCGAACGCAGTTGCCGGCAAGCACGTTGTGAAGTGCCGGAACGATCTCCTCACCTCCATCAACCAGGTCACCGACATCGCCTTCGGCTCGGTGCAGCTGGGCGACATGCCGGTCTGCCTCCTCACCATCGGCGTCCTCGGCGAGTTCCTGGTCCAGGACTACGTGAAGGTGAAGAGAGGTTTTGGCCCGCAGTGGTTCCAGGTCGGCCACCCCGAGCTGCCGGGCGATTCCGACCAGATCGTGGCGGAGGTCAACCGCGCGCACACGTGGGTCGAGTACACCGTGCTGTCGAGCTTCGTCCACCTCGTCGGTCTGACGCCGGCGCACAGAAAGGAGGCGGTGCACGCGATCGCGGTGGCGACTCGCGACATCGGCCTCGCGGCGATCGAGGCGGGCGACCACGAGGTGGCTGAGATGTGCGTGCGGTTCTTCAACACCTACCTGCGTGCAGCGCTCAACCAATCCGCGCCGACGTTCGCCTCCTCGACCATGAACGAGTACCGGCGCTTCGCCATCGGCGCGCTGGAGTGGCGGCCCGACCTCTCGGTCGAAGCCGCCGCGCACGTGCTCCGCTACGGCCGGCATTTCGACGAGGCGGGAATGCCCGCGATCTTCGGCGCCGCCGCCGAGGACGTAGCCGATCTCGCGATCGCAGCGCAGTCGTGCGATCTCGAGGTGACCAAACGCCTTGCGCTGTTGCTGGTCCGCAACCTGCTCGAGCTCATCCCCAATGCCCGGCCGATCGGGCTGAACGGTCTCTTCAAGGCAGTCGCCAAGCTCACCTTCTGGGCGATGGCCGCCGACTCCAGGGAGGTCGTTCACGTGCTCGTCGAGGGCATTGCCGCCGCGCCCCCTGATTTCGTCGACGCCGCCCTCGACCGCATGGAGGTGATGCAGAACGGCCTGTTCTGGGAGGTCAACGAGCGGGTGGTGGCGTTCGACTGGGTCGAGGAGCCGTTGCGTGCTGAGATCCCGCGCCTCCGTACGGCTCTGCGTCGCGCTAAGGCATCCGGGCGCGGCCCATCGCTGGAGCTCGAGGAACCGCCGCCAGGCGTGCCCGTCGACCTGGTGCAGCCTGAGCCGGCGGCGTCAGACGCATCAAACGGTTCGCCTTCGACCGCAGGAGCGGCCAGGGCCGCGCCGGCTAAGGCTGAGACGGGCGGTTGATCATCGCGGTCGACGCCGTCTCGAAATAATCGAGCAGGGCTTTACGCACCTCCGGACTCAGCTCGAGTGACTCCACCGCCGCGGTCATGTGCCCGAGCCACGCATCGCGCTCGGCCTGCCCGATCGCGAAGGGCTGATGCCGCAGGCGGAGACGGGGATGCCCGCGTTGGGCGCTGTAAGTGGTGGGTCCGCCCCAGTACTGGATGAGGAACAGCGTCAATCGCTCGGTCGCGCTCGAAAGGTCCTCTTCGGGATAGAGCGGGCGCACGACAGGGTCTAAGGCGACTCGCGCATAGAAACGTTCGACCAGGGTTTTGAAAGTCTCAGCCCCGCCCGCGGCCTCGAAAACCGTCATGTCCCCCTTGAACATAGACTTGTCCCCGCGATGGCAAGCACCCGGCAGCTCCGGATCACCTTCTTGTTTGCGCTCGTGATGCTGGTCGGCCAGTTCGTGCTCGGCATGGCGGTCAACCTGTTCGTGAAGATTCCCACCGACCACCCTGGCTCCAACCCACCTGAGTACTTCAGCGGTGTCGCGCAGAGCGTCACCTGGGCGGTCCTGAACGGCAACGTACTGCTCGCGATCCACGCCGGCTTCGGGCTGGCGCTCGTGGTCGCGGCCGTCGGCACGCTCGTCCAGGCGATCGGGAATCGGCGCCGCGGGATCGTCATGTCTGCGATCTTCGGTTTTATCGGTGTGCTCGGGGCCGGTTTCAACGGCGGGAGCTTCCTCAACTATCACCAGGACTTCAGCTCCATGCTGATGGCGACCGGATTCGCGATTGCGGTGGTCGCTTATTCGGCCGGGCTGTACCTTGCAAGGGAAACCACCACGACCGCGACCTAGTCCTCTAGAACTCCCACCTCGTCGGCGAGCCTTCGAAGTCGCCGTGCTCGATGCCAAACGCCCAGATCGGCCGGACACGAAAGCACGAGTTCACCGCGGGGTCGAGCGATTCGATCTTGTAATCGGTCTCGTACTTGGCGTTCTCGAGCGCGAGCAGCTTGGCGATATCCGCAGGATCACTGAGCAGCTCTGCGATGCCCTCGACCACGACAGGGTTCAACGCATCCTCGGTCGTGACGACGCACCGAGGGTTGACGGCGAGGTTCTTCGACTTGCGCGACGGCTTGCTGCTGCTGAACCAGAAGGCGCCGTCGTGCCACATGCCCCACACGGGCATCGCATGCGGATGCGCATCCGGCCACACCGTCACCATCCAGTAGTTGCGCGAGGAGATGAGCCGCTCCTCCGCCCACGACCAGGGCAAGAGACCCGTGCCCTCGGTCGCAGGCAGCGTGCCGTAGCCCGGCATGTAAGGACGCGCGGATCTGGCCGGCCGGCCCATCACGCCGCCGTGGGCGGGGTGACGCCGGCGCCTTCGAGCAGCTCGTGCACCGGCCGCACGATGGCTTGAGCGGCCTCGAGTCCCGTCGCGGCGAGGTATCGCTCGACGATCCTCCTACCCACCGCATAACCGCCCATGTGAGGAATGCCGACCGGCTCCACTCCGATGCGGCGAGCCACCTCGTCGCCGAGCACGTACGGGCTCCAGTCCCGAAACGTGGAGCCGGTGCCGAACGCCTGGATGACCTTGTGCATCGTCTCGTCCAGCACCTTCCCGGTCACGTCCTTGTACCAACCGCCGGTCGAGTCGGGACCGCACACCTCGATGGTGAAGACCTCGGCGAGCCCCTCGTGCATCACCCATTCGGCCAGGTTGAACGGACCCTCGACATTGGGAGTGCGGATGTTGTGCGCCAGCTCATGCACCGCGCACGCTCCGATCCTGGTCTCGTTGTAGTCGGTCGGCCAGACCACCATGAAGATCGTGCTGGGGTCGGAGCCCATGCCGTAGTAGCCGAGTGTGCGCTCTAGAAAGACCGGGTCATCGGGGTAGCCGAGCGTCACCGTGACCTCGATGCGGTCGGGGTGGCGGATTCCGGGCAGGGCCGAATTCTGGTAATCCCACGCGCGCGCCAGATCGCGCTTGATGTGGCCCCACGCGTCGGCCTTGATCAGGCGCTCGATCGCGGCAGCGTAGCGCGGATCATCGACCTCGACCCGGAATCCGTCGCCCTGCTCGTGGATCTCGCGCAGCAGGTTCATGCCGGCGGTGTCGAACGACGAGATCCCTCGGATCGCGGCGAGAGCGTCGAGCCGGGCCGAAACCGGAAGCGTGAACAGGCGCGCGAGTGCGGGCCCGTCATCGGGCACGACGAACTCGAGCTGGTCGTCGGTGCTCAGCGCCATGGTTTACAAAAAGCTGAAGCCATTCAGTGCATCCATGTGTATCTAGTTGGCAATTGTGAGCCTCGACTCAACCCGCATCGCCGCCCTGGCCGACCGGCGTCTGCCGGCCCTGGTGCGCGGATGGGCTCCGTTCGTGCTCTTGCTGGTTGCGTACGAGGTGATGCGCGACCTCGCATCGTTGCTCGGCATGCCCGCCCACAACCTAGCGGGCCTCGATCGCACGCTCTTCGCCGGCTACCAGCCGACATTAGTCCTACAGGCGGCGGTCGGCAAGCTGTCCGATGCGGACGTGTTCGAGGACGTCGGGAGCGTGGTTTATGCGATGCATTTCCTTCTGCCCGTCGCGGTCGGAGCGTGGCTGTGGGCCAAAGACCGCGTCGCGTTTCGCAATTTCGGGCTGACCCTGCTCGTCCTGTGCGGGCTGGCCTTCGTGACGTACGTGGTCGCACCGACCGCCCCACCATGGCTCGCGCAGCCCGCCGCGGTCAGGCATCTCATCGAGGAGGCAATCCAGCGCAGCAGCGTTCCGTCCAGCCTGGTCTGGCTCTACTCGCAGCATGATTACAACCTGTACGCGGCGTTCCCCTCGCTGCACGCGGGCTTTCCGGTGGTCGCGGCCGCGGCTGCATGGAGCCGCAACCGCAAGGTAGGCGCGCTGCTGTGGGTCTGGGCGGTGATCGTCTGGGTCGCGGTGGTTTACCTGGGCGAGCACTACGCCGCCGACGTCATCGGCGGGTTGGTTTACGCCGCCCTGGCCATCGCGATCGTGCAAGTCATGACAGCACGGATGGAGCGCCGGCAGTCGCCGGCCTGACTGCAGGCATCGTTTCCGAGTAGGTCTCCATCTTCTTCTCCGAAGGCAGGAGCCACGCGAGTGCAAGCGTGCCGGTCACGAGGATCACCTGGCTCATCAGTGATTTCTGCAGTCCGACGGCGTCGGCGATGGCGCCGTTGATCGGGATGCCGATGGCCGCGGTCACGAAGCCCAGCCCCATCACGAGGCCGGAGGCCAGGCCGGCGCGAGACGCCATGAGCTGCTGAGCCATCAAAAGCATCAGCGGCGCTGTCGATGCCGCAAGGAACCCGATGAGGATCGCGGTCGCGAAAGCCCACGGTCCGGGGAACATTGTGTACAGCAGGATGGCCGGGATGCTCAGCACCAGGGTCGCGAGGATCACCGTGCGGCGGCCGAAGCGGTCGGCAAGGGATCCGCAGCCGACAGTGCCAACCGCGCTCGCCAACACCAGGGTCGTCGCGAGCGGACCGTAGAACTCCGGTCCGTAGCCGAGCTGCCGGTACCAGGTGGGCGTGAACGCCTGGAAGACGCTGACCGTCCAGCTGCGCGACATCATCACGCCGATCACCATCGCCAAAGCAAAGATCGGCACGGGACGCGCGGTCAGGGCGGCGGCCTTTACGGCGGCCGCGGTCGGTCGCACCTGGCTGCGCATGCGCCAGAGCAGGTAGGCGCCGGTCGCGACGCCCGGGATGACCAGCAGCCCGGTTCCGTGAAGGCCGAACAAGGCCAGGAGGCCGATGCCGATCAGCGGTCCGAGCGCGACGCCGATCGTGCCCGCGGTGACGTAGACGGACATGCCGAAGCTGCGCCGCCACGCCTGGAGCAGCGCGCGTACGTCGAGCGCGCCGAACGGATGGAACGCGCCGGAGCCCAGGCCCGATGCGCAGGCGAGCGCCACCAGGAGAGGGAACGTCGGCACGAAGCCCACCAGCGCGAACGTGAGCGCGGTCCAGGCGAGGGCGACCCCGGTAAACCTTGTTCCGTACCGGTCCGCGATCACGCCGAACAGCGGCTGTGAGATGGCCGCCGTCCCCGAGTAGGCCAGGCTAACGAGGCCGACCGTGGCGAGGGTCAGGTGAAACCGTCCGATCAGCACCGGATAAAGGACAGGGATGACGCCGACATAGCTGTCGACGGTCAGATGCCCGAGCATCAGCGTCACCAGCTTGCCGTTGCGGAATAGCTCCTTCATCAGAGTCTTATCATGGCCGGGCGTGCGTGAGCTTCTCTACTTGAGCCGCGAAGACGTGGAACGGCTGCTTGACGTCGACGCGATGCTCGACGCTCTTGGCAAAGCCCTGGTCGCTTTCTCCGCGGGCATCACGATCGTGCCACCGCGCGTCGGGATTCGCGTGCCGGACCTGGGGATGATGGGCACGATGCCCGGCTACGTACCCGGCGTCGCGCTCGAGGTCAAGCTCGTCTCGGTTTACCCGGGCAATCACCAGCACGAGCTTCCCTCCCACCAGGGGCTGATCGCGCTCTTTGACGAAAGCAACGGCGCGCCGCTGGCGATCATGGACGGCACATACATCACGGCCATCCGCACCGGCGGGACCGCGGCGGTGGCGACGCGCGCGCTGGCGCGCAGGGATGCGAAGGTGCTGGCGATCCTGGGCGCGGGAGTGCAGGGCGCGTCGCATCTCGAGACCTTGCCTCGAATTCGCGGCTTCGAAGAGATTCGCATCGCGTCGAGAGACGCCGGCAAGGCGGCGACCCTTGCGTCGCGCCACCCCCTGGCCCGGGTCGCGGGCTCGTTCGAAGATGCGGTGCGCGGCGCCGACGTGGTCGCGTGCTGCACCGATTCGCACGAGCCGGTGATCCGTTTCGATTGGCTGAAACCTGGCGCGCATGTCAGCTCGGTGGGCGGGACCTTCGGGCCTGAGATCGATGCCGCCACGATGTCCGCCGCGCGTGTCTTCGTAGAATGGCGCGGCGCGGCCACCAACCCGCCGCCGGCCGGCGCGCACGAGCTCCAGGGCCTCGACGCCCAAACGCTGACCGAGGTCGGGGAGGTGCTCGCGGGCACTCGCCCGGGGCGATTGTCCGAGGAAGAGATCACGGTCTACAAGTCCACGGGTCACGCCGTGGAGGACGCCGCCACAGCGCGGCTCGTGTTCGACCGCGCCCTCGCCGAGGGTGCGGGCGTCACCCTGCCCCTATAGCAACCCCCTCTCCCCTTCAGGGGAGAGGGTTGGGGAGCGGGGCGTGATTTGCCAGAAGCCCTTACAGCTCGAGCAGCCGGTACGGCACCGCGTTGACGATCAGTGTCTCGCCCAGTTTTCGGTCGGCCTGCGTCATGCCATATGGATGGACGTGGCCGTGCACGTGGAGCCGCGGGGCCAGTTTCTTGATCAACCGGTTGAACGCCGGGAAGCCGCGATGAGCGAGGTCGTCGTACCTGCCGCTGAAACCCTCAGGAGGCGCATGCGTCAGGAGCACATCGAGACGGCGCTTGCCGTCGCCTCGCCTCAAGCGCGCAACCACCTCGATGGGCAGCGCCCGCCACCGCATCTGCGCCGGCGTGTACTGGTTGGGACCGGGTCGGTAGCGCATCGAACCGCCGAGGCCCGCGATTCGAAGCCCGGCCGCGTCCTCAAGCCGGCTGTCCACGTTCACGCAGCCCTGCGGTCCCCTCGCGGGCCATTCGACTCGAGGGGGCGTCCAGGTATCGTCGAGCGGCGGCGGGACCGGGTCGTGGTTGCCCGGCACGTACAACAGCGGCACGTTGAGGCGGCTGACGATGAACTCGAGGTAGTCCCAGGGCAGGTCTCCACACGAGAGGACGATGTCAGCCTGGAAATTCAGCAGCTTGTCCCCGTACAGGCTCTCGTCCACCTCGTCCGCGATGGCAAGGATGCGCGTCAGGTTATGCCAGGACCTCTCGGCGCTGTTTGAGATGCTCGATCTCGGCGGCACGTACTCCGTCGAAACCGGCGACGAGCCCGTTCTTGAGGATGCGCGCGATCTGTTGGGCCGAATGGAGCCTCGGGATGTAGACGAAGTCGGCGCCGGCCTTATAGAAATGAAGGGCCTGCGGTATGTGGTCGGTCGTGAGCATCACCTTGGCTCTGGGACAGCTGGCGCGCGCGTTACGGAGCAGTCGCAGATTGTCCGTGCCGCGAAGGATGTCGTCGGGAATGCTGCTCACGACGAGCTCGGCGTTCTCGATGCCGGCGTGACGAAGAGTGTCGGCGTGCGCGATGTCGCCGTAGACGATGCTGATCCCTCGCGCCTGCAGCTCTCGCATGACTGTGGGGTTGAAGTCGATGACCAGGACCTTGTCGAGCATCACCTGCCCCTCGACGGCGGTGCCATCGCTCTCGAGCTCCAGAAGGATCGAGCTCGCATCGCGAAAGAAGCCCAGGAAGATCATCGTCTCTGGCCTGGCTGCCTCCCGCTCCGGCGCGGCCTCACCCACATCGAGATCCCGGACGTGCAGCAACCTGAGCCCAGCGCTCAAGACTTCCTGGACCCGATGACTCGAATTGATCATGTAGGTCGACACGACGGATGTGATCGCGAAGGTCATGATCACAATCGTCACCACGTCGGTGCTGATCTGGTGATACGTCAGCCCGATCGAGGCGATGACGATCGAGAACTCGCTCACCTGGGCCAGGTTGATCGCCGGCAGCAGGCTTGTGCGATGGCCCATCCGGAGGAAATAGAGGATCGGCACAACCGATAGGCGGCTCAGCATCACGAAGGCGGACGCGGCAAGGGCAATCTCCACCACCTGCAGCGTGGGAATTCGAATCTGCATGCCGAGCGCAACGAAGAAAAGGGTCACGAAGAAATCGCGGATGCTGACCGCCTTGGCCATGACGTCAAGGTTGTAGGGAAAGGTAGAGAGGCTGACTCCCGCGATCAGAGCCCCCATCTCGCGCGAGAGTCCGATCACGCTCGCGGCGCTCGCCAGGAAAAAGCACCACGCGAGCGCACTCACCAGCACGAGCTCGGGCGCTTTGGCAACGGACCGAAATAGAAAGGGAAGGACGTACTTGGCCATGAAAAAGCCGCCGGTCACGAGCAGGGCGCCCCTCCACAACGAGAACGCCAGCGGGAGCAGGTTTGGGTTGGTGAGGTTGGGCTGGACGGCGAGCATGCCGACTGCCCAGATGTCCTGTATGACGAGCACCCCGAGCGTGATGCGGCCGGGCAGCGTGTCGAGCTCGAACTTGTCGTTGAGCAGCTTGACGACGACCAACGTGCTGGACAGGCTCATGCACGCGGCGAGGTAGATCAGAGCGTAATTGCCGCCGGTGTCGCGGACGCCGAGCAGGTAGAAGAAACCAAGGCCCAAGGCGATGCAGATCGGGACTTGCAGAGCTCCCGTGAGCAGCACGGGCAGCCCGGCCGAGGCAAGTTTCTTGAGATCGATCTCGAGGCCGATGATGAAGAGCAGCAGGATGAGGCCGATCTCCGCGACGGTCTGGATGCTCTCCTTGTTCTGCACCCAGTTGAACCCGACCGGACCGATGACGACACCGGTCACCAGGTAAGCGAGGATCAGCGGCTGGCGCAGCCGCCAGCCGATTACCGCGAGCACCGCCGCGACGGCGATGCTGATTCCGATGCTCGACAGGAGGTCGCTGGGAACCGTCACGTTGTCGCAGCCGGACGGGGGGCGTCCCAACGCGCGCGGAGGGCATCGGCCTCGGCGGGGTCGCCGACGATCAGGAAGCGAGGGTGGTGCAGCCCGTCGATGAGGCTCGCCGCGAGCTGGTCGAAAACCTTAGCCCCTTCCTCAGCCCCCAGACCCCCGCTCAACCAGCGGCCCATCCCTCGCGACCTGGTGTTCTGGCCGATGCGTGGGCTGTGAGAGCCGGGGCAGAACAGCGACACGAAGACCCCGCTGCCGCGCGTCTGCTGAGCGAGAGACTGCGTGAAGGTCGCCAGCGCCGAGTGGCCCGTGTCGTAAGGAATGGTCATAGGGTCGCTTGGGAGGAGTCCGCCGTACGAGACCGCATTGACGATGTGGCCGGAACCGCGCTCCGTCATATGCGGAAGAAAAGCCATGCTGGTCCGGACCGCACCGAGCAGGTTGGTCTCGAGCATCCAGCTCCAGTCCTTGGTGGAGATGCGCTCCAGCTTGCCCTGGAGTAAAACGCCGGCGGCGTTGACTACGATGTCTGCACGACCCATCGCCTTGATCGAATCGCGGGCCAGCGACCGCACGGAGGAGTCGCTGCGCACGTCGGCGGCCAGCGCGATCGCGGAATCGCTCGTTCCGAGCCTCAGGATTTCTTCGACGGTGCGGTCCATACGTGGCTCATCGAAGTCGGAGACCACGATGCTCGCACCTTGCTTCGCCATCGCCTTTGCGACCGCGCGACCGACCCCGCTGCCGCCACCCGTGACGACGGCCACCTTGCCCCACAGTGCGCCTCGGGCCGGCCCCATCCCAGACAGAAACTTCAGCGGTGCGTCCGGGAAGGCGCTCGCCAATGCATCGGCCTAGTCGGCCGGGCTGCGCTGAAGCCTGCGTCGCCTCCTGCGCGCGCTCGGTCACGCATCTACGCAATCCTCTTGAAACGCAGAGCGGTCCAGGCGTCATCGATCTTCACGAACGCGACGGGCTTGAAGCCTGTCTCGCCCGTGATTTCGCCCAGCACGTCGTGCTTGGTCCACCACGGAGTAGCGGGCAAGTCCGACCCTCCGCTTGTGACGCCGCCCTTCGGATAGGCGACCCAGAGCAGCCCGTCCGGCCTCACCGCATTGATGGCGGAAGGCCCCAGCGTGCGCAGCTCGTCCACGTTATTCACGAAAAGCTGGACCACGTCATAGAGTGTTGACGGCTTGAGCGCGGTGTACAAATCCGCCGGTGCGGGCGCCAGCTGGGCGAGGTAGCCGGGGGGCGCGTTGATGACCGCCACGTGATGGCTGGGCGCCAGCCGCAGCTTTTTCGCTAGCACGGAGAGGCCGGGCGAATCCTTGCCCAGCGCGAGCAGCGAACGCTGCGACTCGAGGTGGCGCAATCCGAGGGTTACTGTAGCGGGAAGGGCGGCTGCCACCACCAGGGTTGGT
>Ga0207646_10000872_pt1 | contig 38955 bp, 41 predicted proteins | sample KBSK5502metaG_FD_184343 | JGI IMG/M metagenome (GOLD analysis project Ga0207646, IMG submission 184343) | Corn, switchgrass and miscanthus rhizosphere microbial communities from Kellogg Biological Station, Michigan, USA - KBS K5-50-2 metaG... | ecosystem: Host-associated > Plants > Roots >... | reverse complement strand
AGTCCACACCGCGGGAGGACTCTATTCGACGCACATGCGCGACGAGGGGAATCACCTGCTGGATGCCATCGAAGAGGCGATCGAAGTGGCGTCAAGAACCGGGGTGCAGCTCCAGATTAGCCATCTTAAGGCGGTCGGCAGGAAGAACTGGGGAAAAGTCCGCGCCGCCCTGCAAAGGATCGACACCGCCCGCGACAACGGACTGGCCGTCCATACAGATTTCTATCCCTATGAGGCCGCCAGTACGTTCATGACGGCATTGCTCCCGCCCTGGGTTCACGACGGCGGCATCTCGGCGATGGTTGAACGCCTGCAGACGCCGGAGACTCGCCTGACGATGAAGAGCCAAATGATCGCGGGCGTTGATGGGTGGTGGAACCCGTACCTGGCGTCAGAGGGATGGGACAAGATCATCATCACGTCCGTTGTGTCGGAGAAGAACCAGCGGTTCGAAGGGCTGCGGGTCTCAGACGCCGCCCGGAGAGTCGATCGGGACCCGTTCGATTTCGTCTTCGACCTCCTGATCGACGAACGCGGGGGCGCTCTCATGGCTGCCTTTCTAATGTCGGACTCTGATCTGAAGCTTCTTGCCGCATATCCCAATGCTGCGATTGGATCCGACTCGGTTGGTGTGGTGTCCGCTGGGAAACGGGCCCATCCACGCGCATACGGATCGTTCGTACGGTTCCTCGGACAGTATGTTCGTGAGCTTAAGGTAATAACCATTGAGGAGGGAATCCGGCGGATGACGTCGTTGCCCGCAGGTATCATGGGTCTCCCTGATCGGGGACGGATTACCGTAGGAAGCGCCGCAGATATCGTTGTTTTAGACCCGGAGAAGATCAGCGACCAAACGTCATATGCCGAACCCACTCGACCGCCTATCGGCGTCGCTGCCGTCTTCGTAAACGGGCGGCAGGTTGTGAAGGAGGGTAAATCAACCGGAGCCCGGCCGGGTCGGATTCTCAAGCATCGCCGAGTTATGGCCAGCGATACGGTATCCACGGACTGAGGTTGAGCCTGTCCTCGGAAAAGCAGCCGACTCAAAATGTTGGAACCGAGTTGTTATTCGAAAACAACACGGTCCGAATGTGGTCGATGGAGCTCGCGCCCGGCGAATTTTCGCCCTTACATCGCCACGATCTGGACTACGTCATCGTTTACGTTACGCCTAGCCGGATAAGTCTGCTGCGAGCCGACGAGGTACAGACCACCGAGGACTTCGACGACGGCTACGTACAGTACATCCACGTAGAGGGAAGCATCGTTCATCAGATCAGAAACGAAAATACGATTCGCCATCGCCAGATCATTGTCGAGCTCAAGGTAACCAACGGTGATTCGCAAACTGCCGATAACGGCCGTAAACGGCCGATCGCACCGGACGCCTAGGCCCTCTCGCGTGACAATGTTAGCGGCCATCTCATGAGTAATAAATGGTTTGAAACGGTCGCTGAGGCACAACGGCGCGCCAAGAAACGGCTTCCGAAATCGGTTTACGGAGCGCTCCTGGCGGGATCCGAAGGGGGCGTTTCCTACCGCGACAATACCGCGGCCTTCGGCGAGCTCGGCTTCGCACCGCACGTGGCCGGCTTGTCGGCGAAACGCGAGCTGGCGGCAATGATCATGGGCCAGCAAATCTCGCTGCCGGTCATCATCTCCCCAACTGGAGTGCAGGCCGTTCATCCCGATGCCGAAGTGGCGGTCGCCCGCGCTGCCGCTGCCCGGGGTACGGCGATTGGTCTCAGTTCATTCGCCAGCAAGCCGATCGAGGAGGTGGTCCATGCAAACGCACGCACTTTCTTCCAGATCTACTGGATGGGATCGAAAGAATCGATGGTTCGGCGACTCGAGCGAGCGCGCGCGGCTGGGGCTAAAGGCTTGATCGCGACTCTCGACTGGTCGTTCTCCCACGGACGGGACTGGGGGAGCCCGTGGATTCCGGAGAAGATCGATGTCCGGGCCATCGTCCGCCTGGCGCCCGAGGTGTTGACGCGGCCCCGTTGGGCGCTCGCCTTTGTCAGGAACGGTGGCGTCCCCGATCTTCGAACACCCAACCTGGAGGAAGCAGGCCAGGTGGCCCCGACCTTCTTCGGCGCATATCGCCAGTGGATGGCTACCCCACCCCCGAACTGGGAGGACGTCAAGTGGTTGCGTCGCCAGTGGGATGGACCCTTCATGTTGAAGGGCGTTTGTCGAATAGACGACGCCAAGCGTGCGCTGGACCTCGGGGCGACCGCGATTTCGGTGTCGAACCACGGTGGCAACAACCTGGATGGCACACCAGCCCCAATCCGCGCACTGCCTGCCATCGTTGAAGCCGTTGGTGGGCAGATCGAGATCGCACTCGACGGGGGCATTCGGCGCGGAAGCGACGTGGTCAAGGCTCTGGCGCTTGGTGCAAACGTCGTGATGATTGGCCGCGCCTACCTGTGGGGCCTTGCCGCAGCCGGTCAGGCCGGCGTCGAGAATGTGCTCGACATACTCCGCGGCGGCATTGACTCAGCCCTCCTGGGTTTAGGTCACTCCTCGACGAAAGATCTGACCCCGGGCGACCTCGTGATCCCACCGGGGTTCACCCGAGTCCTTGGATCCCGCGCCCAGTGAGTCCCTCAGACGCCACGGTGACCACCGAGCTCCCAGACCAGCCTGAGGTCACGGTCCTCGGTACTGGTCGAATGGGCTCGGCGATCGCGCGGCGCCTGGCTGCATCAGGACTGAAGCCAAGAGTGTGGAACCGAACGCGCGAACGAGCGGAGAATCTTCAATTAGGGATTCCCTTTGACACCCCTGCCCGAGCCGTACAGGCAGCTGACCTCGTCTTGAGCGCGCTCGCGGATTCGAGAGCGGTTCGGGACGTCTACTACGGGGCCGACGGTGCCCTCCAGGGAGCTTCCGGTCAGCTGTTTGTGGAGATGAGCACGGCCGGTCCCGACATGATCGCAGATCTAGATCAAGCCATCGAGGGCCGGAATTCGCGTCTCATCGAGGCACCTATCTTTGGCAATCAACACGCCGTGGCGGCAGGTATCGCCCTGTTATTGGTTGGCGGCGACAAGGCGGATGTCGAGCGCGCCACAAAGGTGCTGGCAACACTCGGCCCGGTCCATCACGTTGGTGAGCTGGGCACGGGCGCGCGGCTGAAGCTGATTGCCAACAGCCTCTTTGCGGTCACCAATGTCGTCGTGGCCGAGCTGATGGCTGCCGGCGTCCTACTCGGGATCAATCGCGAGACCATCTTTTGGGTCCTGACTCAGCAGGCTCCGTATCTCGCCTCTAGGCATGCCGGATTTGTCGAGGACCAGTATGACGATCCTCTCTTCTCGCTTCGTGAAATGCTCAAAGATTTGCACCTGGCGACCGATGCGTACAGCCGAGTAGGGGCATCTACTCCCGTCACTTCGCTGGTTCGCGGCCTGATTGAAGAGGCGGTGCCGGCGGTCGGGGAACTCGACCTGGCAGCGATATTGACCCGCTTCACCGGACGGCCAAGCGAATAGGGCTGGCATCGGGAACCGCTGTTTAGAATGACGCTCGTGTCGGACGGGGTACAGACTCCCGAAGAACGCCTCCGCAGGCTTGGTCTCGAGCTACCGTATCCCGCGCCTGCGGTGGCTAGTTACGTGGGTTCAGTTCGGATCGACAATCTGCTGTTCGTTTCTGGACACGGCCCTTTCGAATCTGGCGACTTTGCCTATAAGGGCAAACTCGGACGGGACCTGGATGTACCGACTGGACAACGTGCGGCCAAGTTGGTCGCTTTGAATATGGTAGCTACGTTGAAGGCCGCGGTCGGTGAACTGGAGCAGGTCAAGCAGGTGGTTAAGCTACTCGTCTTCGTGAACTCCGTTCCCGACTTCGTGGAGCAGCACCTGGTCGCCAATGGCGCATCAGATCTCCTGATCAGCATCTTCGGGCCTGACCGAGGACCACACGCCCGATCGGCTATCGGGGTAGCCACCCTACCGTTTGGCATTTCCGTCGAGGTAGAAGGGGTCTTTGCTTTATAGCGGGCGTTCAAGCGACGAGGCCTACATCCATCAGCAACGGTCGGAGGGTTCCGCGACGTACACAGGCAGCCAGGATCCCAACGTGGTAGGCGACCGTATCGAGCGCGTGACCGGCGATGAAGAGGATCGGCCCTAATCGAGGTCGAAGTCGCCACCAATCCACTGCGGCAGTCAAACACAAGGACATTACAACCAGTACCACGAGCCACCTGGCTGGAGACCAGGCTAGGCCGAGCAATAAACCGACGACGACCAGCGGGATCGCGTAGTACCGCGAAATAGTCGCGGCGCCGAGATAAAGAGCAGATAGGTCACGATTCAGGATCGCCAGGCAGAGAGAAATCGTGCCGATAGGTATCCCAGTTCTGCGCGCCCATCGCCAGGCCAAGGCAAACTGAACTAGCACTGGAAACACGATGAGTCCCGATAACAGCCAGTACCCTCGCGTCGCCGCAAGAATGAACCACACAATGCCGATGGTCAGCCCAACGGGTACTGTGAGGTGCCGCCGGTTCTTTGGATGTCGACGGAGAAGGATCGGCTCCGATCCCGCATAAAACATTCGCCGAGTAACGAAGTTCCCTATCTGGTACCGATGGTCGTGCAGAACTCGTCCAGTGGGCAGATAGTGAACGGCCAGCCCCTGTTCGCAGAGGCGCCAGATGAGGTCGACTTCCTCACCGCGGTCGATCACGAAACCGCCAGCTTCGAGAAATTCCCGACGGCGCACGAGCAGGTTACAAGCCGGCACGTAGCTGACGGACGTTCGCGGCCTCACAACCGCTGGCTGCGTCCCCTGGTAAAGCGGAGAACGTACCGCTTCATAACGCTGCAGCCAATGACGGTCCGTTATTGCTCCGACGGCCCCACCGACTGCGGCGACGCGTGGATCAGCGAATTCTGGGACGAGGTCAACGAGCCAGCGAGGATCCGCAAGACAATCGCTGTCGATGAAGGCCAGGATCTCCCCCTCCGCACGTTGAGCGCCCACGTTACGACAGTGCGCTTGACCCTTGTGTGCCGGTATCCGGACGAACTTCACCGACATCTCCGCGATCAACTGGCGAACGACTTCCGGCGTGGTGTCACTCGAGGCATCATCCACGACAATGATCTCGATGCGGTCAGCCGGATATTGCAACTTGGTCAGCGACATTAGGCATCGCGAGATCGCCTCTGGCCGGTTGCGCACAGGGATCACCACCGATACCCGCGGTGGGCTGTCATCAAGCGACGGGCCTGTCAGCGTAGCGAATCCAGCCGCCACCAGTCGATCGACAATTGCGACCGATGTCTCCTCGCTTAAAGAGCGGGCACTGGTGACGACATCGGCCAGGGTACAGCCCGACGCGCAGCGTTCGACGAGCGGCAGTGCGGCTCGTTTCAGTCGAAAAACGCGAAGCGGCTGATCACGAACAAGATAAGAATGCTCCGCGTGATAGACCACGCGGACATCGGGTGACAGGCGACACACAAGCCTCAGCAAGTCAATATGCCTGCCGGTCTCGGCGTGTCTATGTGAAAGATCGACCCGACCGACGGGACCCATCTTACCCAATCAAAACAGGGGACTTTTGTGCCCTGATCGACCGGGGGGTGGGCAGTGGCAAAGCGGTAAGCACCGCGTCTGAATCCGACTTGAACACGCATTCCGGGTCAGGATCATCGAGGGGAGTCTCGGTGAAGTATTTCACTGCCATGCACCCGCCGTGGCACTTGGTATAGGCCGGGCACTCCTGGCAGGTACCTCCCACCTGCCATTGGCGCAAATGCACGAAGAGTGGCGAGTCGTGCCAGATTTCAGCGAAAGAGGAGTCACGGACATTCCCTGCTTTGAATTCAGGCACGAGGACGAAGGGGCACGCGTAGACATCGCCCACTGGATCCACGCAGCAAACGATGCGGCCAGCCCCGCACATGTTCATGCCATCGAGAGGTTGACCCAGCGCCGACAGATGGAAGAACGAGTCACCGGTTAGGACATCCGGGTGATCCTGAAGCCAGGCGTAAAGCGAGCGGTTCTGGGCTTGGGTCAGCCTTAGCGCATTCCAGACCTCCTTCGCCCTCCCCGATGGACGCAGCCGAGTGAGTCTGAGCTCGGCACCGTAATTTCGAGCCATATCGAAGAGGCAATCGAGCTGATCGAAAGCGCGGCGAGTAACGACACTGTTGATCTTGAACCGGAACCCACGCTCCGCGAGCAAGTCCATAGCATGACGGGCACGCGCGTATGAACCGGCTCCGCGAATCACATCGTTCACATCTGCGGAGGCACCGTCCAGGCTCACCTGGACGTCAAGGTAGTCGGTCGATACGATCCAGTCGGCGGCCTTTCTATCAATGAGCGTCCCGTTGGTGCTGAACTTGATGCCGATCCCATTGCGGATGGCGTACTCCATCAGGTCGAAGAAGTCCGGACGCGTCATAGGTTCGCCACCGCCAACGTTGATGTAGAAGACCTTCATCCTCGCCCATTCGTCGATGAGGCGCCTCGCCTCATCGGTGTCAAGCTCGCCTGGAGCACGTCGGCCAGATGAAGATAGACAATGGATGCAGCGCAGGTTGCACGCATAGGTCATCTCCCAGGTTAGGCAGATCGGCGCACTTAACCCGAGCCGAAGCAGGTCATAGTTCATCAAGGACTCCTTTTCGACGAAGGCCCTCTAAAAGCGCCATCGTCTTTTCTAGACGGCTTCCGGGAATGTTGCCCTCGGCTGCTAAGGAATCGGCAATCTCACCGACGGTGCGCGTACCGTCGGATGTCAGATATGGCAGCAATCGCTGATCAATGAACAGTAAACGGCGATCCTTGTAGCTGTACACCAGGGCGCCAAAGGCTTCGCGCCGGAGCGACGCGGTTGTCGAGAGTCGAATGCGGCTGTCGCGGTCCATCGCGCCGCGATCAATAGACCCCACACATGCCGTCGATCGTGATCTCGTCGATCAGGTCCTCCAGCACCTCCTGTGGGGTTGTGTGGGCGGGAGCGGACCCCGGCTCGACGTGCCGATCGCCGAGATCCATGGGAGACTTCGAGTCGGTCAACACGACGGGTGGCATTGTCTCCTGCATGCTTTTTCTCCTTTTTGCAACCAACACGTCTCGAACAGCAGACTTAACTTGAGGTCATCCCTGCGTCGACCGTCAACACTGAGCCTGTCATGCCGCTGCTATCTCCTGACGAAAGCCAGGCGACCGCACGAGCCACCTCACCGGCTTCCAACAGGCGCTTGTAACGGTGGTAGTTTGCGAACTCATGAACATCCGGAAGCCCGTAAATGTCGGCCGTCGCCGCCAGCATAGCAGTGTCCATCGAGCCGGGGCAGACGACGTTGGCGGTGACGCCGCTACTTCCAAGCTCTGCTGCGATGCTGCGAATAAATCCGATCAAACCATGTTTCGCTGCGGAGTAGGCGGCTAGCGATGGGAACCCGCGTAGTCCGGCAACCGACGAGATCGCGATGAAACGACCTTGCCTCGGCTCGGGGCGACTCAGGAGGGCTGGAACGGCAGCCCTTGCAAGCCGCCACACGCCAGTTAGATTGACCTCAAGCATTGCGTGCCACACCTCATCGCGAGTTTCCCAGCCCGGAACCCCTCCAGCGATGACACCAGCGGCTGCGATGGCAGCATCCAGACCACCGAAGCGATCCCTGGCCAGGGCTAGAGCTTGATCCAGCTGCGCTTGGTTACGGACGTCCGCCTGGGCAGTTTCAATATCCGTGTCGTTACCTGCCAGGGCCCGGCAGGCGGCCAAAGTGTCCGCGAGATCGGACTGGTTCGCGAGCGCGTATGGGATATCGGGATCGTCCTGGCAAATGTCCACCAGGAGCAGGTCCCAGCCCGTCTTCGCCAGCGTCTTGGCGACTTCCGCGCCTAACCCTCGGGCGGCCCCCGTGACAACCGCCGCTTTTTTGTTGCTCAATCGTGACGGTGGTGTCCGGCTGGGCTCACGGACTTAGCCACGAGCGGCCGAGCGTAGGTCTTTTGCGATGCGGCCCGCTTTAATGACCATCAGCACCTTCGAGGTATCGTCAAGGACCCTCGGCTCCGCCAGTGGATCACCATCGATCACGATCAAATCCGCGAGTTTGCCTGGCTCCAAAGTTCCCAGTTGCTCTTCGATCCCCATAATCCGGGCGTTTGTGGACGTGGCGGCAATAAGAGCAGCCATGCCACCGTCCACCTCAGCGCGAAGGGCGAATTCAAGGCCTCGGCGGTTTTGGTTTGATCCTGGCAGATCGGAGCCAAAACCGATCGATAGGCCCACCTGCCTGGCCAGCCTAATCGCGTTTCGCATCGCCTCCTCGACGCCCCGAAGTTTGGGCAACACCTCCTTGGGCAAGCCCCACGCCCCGTGTTCATCGGTCATGAGCCGAATGACCGCGAGAGTCGGGACCAATGCAGCTCCGGCGCTGGCCATGAGTGTTGCTGTCTCGTCGTCAAGAAAGCTGCCGTGTTCGACACACTTCGCGCCGGCGGTGAGCGCGTTGCGAATACCGCGGACATTGTGAGCATGAGCCGTGACGTAGGTGCCGCGAGCCTGAGCCTCAATGACCGCTGCCCGAATCTCCTCGACGGTCAACTGGCTGTCCTCGATGCTTCCCGTCGACGAGCTGATACCTCCCGTTGCCATGACTTTTAGCTGGGTTGCTCCTCTGCGGAATGCCCTTCGAGCCGCAAGCCGAACCTCGTCCGGTCCGGTGCATACGGCTGTGAACTGATACAGGCCCGGGATGGCCTCCGAAACAAAGTCGTCTGAGAAGGGGAGCATGAAGGCAACGTGCCCGCCGTCCTGCGCGATGGCGGGACCCGACGGAAAGATTCTCGGCCCTCGGACCAGACCAAGTTCTATTGCACGGGCTACTCCTCCATCTACTCCCCCAACTTCTCGACAAGTGGTAAAGCCTGCATCGAGAGCGAGCTCGCAATTCCGAAAAATCTGCGCTGCAAGTTCAGCTGCTGAGGCATCGCCGGCGTGGGCCAAGCGCGTATACGGGAGAGCAACGCCTAAGTGGGTGTGGGCATCTATCAAGCCAGGAAGCACGGTGAGTCCAGTGAGGTCGAGAACTTCGGGATCTCGCCACTTCCGAACCGAATCATCTACCTCGGCGATCCGTTCACCCTCGACCACGATGGTTGCGTGACGGGGTTCGGCGCCGGTTCCGTCGATAACCGTTGATCCCTTCAGCACCATCGGCATGGTTGACCTCCCCGTCACCCCCACATTCCCCTCGTCGCTCGAGGCTCAGCTTACAGCCCACTTAGTTTGTGCCACGCAAGGAGCATCGAGCGGGATCCGGGTCTCCGCATGCCGGCCCGAAGCACGGATCCAAAGCCAAAGCTAACCACCAAGACGTCAGGCAGCGCAGGATAGGCGGTCGGCTCTAAGCGGGCAGGCATATTCCGATAATTGGCTGCAATGACAGATCCGCTGCTGGGAACTCGACCGGCTATCGCCGACGGACACAAGTGGCTGAACGTTCCCTACGACTGGGGCTTCGGCGTTGTTCGAGACGCGCAATTTCTCAACGCCGTCTTCGGCTTGGGCGCCCCGGATTTCCGGGCGGTCTTCGACGATCGCCCGGATTTCATGTACCTCGCGCTCGAAACGTCGCGCCGCGCCCGGGCGCTTAGCGTATAGTCCACGCTCGCCGCGTATGGCCGCCCCTGCTATCAATCGATGGCCGAGCGTCACGTCGGGCTAGCCGCAGCAATTGGGCGCACCAGATTTGCGACGGCACTGACGGTTGCGATCATCTCGTACTCGGTCGGTCAGCATAACCGTGTGTCGCTCATCCAGGCTCCCTGGAGCACAAAACGGATTTCAAATTCGACCTTCGACCGTCCCTTCCTGAGACCAGAATTGCTCACTTATCCAGCGGGCATTCGGAAGCTGCCATCATACAGCTTCCGAGCGGGCTGTGCTGGAGTGTAAGGCGCCAGCGAGCGTGCGGCTCAAGCGTTTCAGTGATCGGCGCCTAGCGAGCTACCGGAGGAAAGAGCATGATTCACACTGCCTGTCGGTCTTCGTTCTGCGGATCACCCAAGGCTTCCCAAGGGGAAAGGAAGGCATGAGCTTTACACATCAGCATGAAGGGGTATCGGACATCGAAATGCTAGCGCTGCTCATGACCGCGAAATGATGAGCGGCCGAACTTCGGCGGGAAGGTTGTCAGGGATCCTTCACGGAGAGGTGATCACGCAAAATGGAGAAGCGCTTGGCAAAGCCCTGGGCCATTTTGGTAACGCAAGCGATGCAGACGATCCGGAAGGCGGGTCCTATCGTTACGGGGCGGAATTGCCATGCTAGATGTCCTCATTTCGAATGGGCTTATCATCGATGGCACCGGAGCTCCGGGTTACCGGGCCGACATCGGCGTCGAGTCGAACACGTTAGTAGTACTTAGGAACGGAACGAAGTCAGTCCAAGCGCGCCGAACTATCGACGCGAGCGATCAAGTCGTCAGTCCTGGCTTCATTGATATGCATGCCCATTCCGGCCTGATGATCCTGGAGCATCCTGCGCACGACCCAAAAGTGCGGCAGGGCGTGACCACAGAAGTCATTGGGGTGGATGGGAACTCCTATGCCCCGTTCAGGCGGCAGCGTGATCTCAGGGACTTTCTGCGGCTAAACGCAGGCCTAGATGGAAGCCCCCGACTCGATCAGCGCTGGTCAACAGTTGACCAGTACCTCAAAGTGTTCGATCGCAAAGTGGCCGTCAACATCGCATATGTCATCGGCAATTCGGCTCTGCGTATCAACTCGGTGGGATGGGAAAATAGGGCCGCCACGCCCGCGCAACTAGCCGACATGATAGCGATGTTGCGCGAGGGCATGGAAGAAGGTGCTTTTGGGCTGTCTACGGGACTCGATTATCCACCTGGCAGTTATGCGGATACAGCTGAAATTGTGGCGCTAGCCGAACAAGTGGCCACAATGAATGGCATCTACCACACGCATGTCAGGTATGGCCTGGGCGATCGGTTTCTAGACCCGTTCCGGGAAGCCATCGAGATCGGCAGCAAGGGCGGCGTTCCTGTCCATATCACCCACCTATACCAGCGCATGCCAACTCCTGGACCGGCTAGCCGGATGCTCAGCCTGGTAGAGACTGCGAAGAGCGGTGGCGTTGACGTGACCTTCGACAGCTACCCCTATCCACTGAGCAGTTCTCGCCTGCTCATTGTCATCCCCGCTTGGGCACATGATGGTGGTCCCGGGCAGCTCATGAAGATCTTGGCGTTACCTAAGATGCGAAACCGCCTGCGCGCCGAGGTCAGGCCTCGAGGACCTTCCTGGCAGGATATGTTCCTGACCAACTTTCGTCGCCGACGCAATCACCGCTTCGAAGGCCGAAGTGTGGCGGAGATAGCTGCCCTACTCAGGAAGCACGAAGCCGATGCAATTTGTGACCTACTTCTGGATGAGCGTTTGGAGCTGTGCTACGTGTCTGCCAATGGTAATGCTATTACCCTCCCAAAGTTCCTGTCGCATCCGCTGGCCATGATTAGCAGCGATGGAATCCTGCTCGGCTCATTCCCAAGTCCACGGACCTATGGGACTTTCGCCATTGTGCTTTCAGAATTCGTTCGATCCGAGGGCTTCCTATCCCTGCCGGAAGCGATTAGGAAGATGACATCCTATCCCGCTATGCGGCTTGGCTTAGCGGACCGCGGCGTAATCCGCGATAGGATGCGCGCGGATCTTGTCATTTTTGATCCCGCTAAGGTGGACGCGCCGGCCACGCGCCAACAACCCCGGCAGTTCCCTACAGCCATCGATTACGTCTTGATCAATGGAGAGCTAGTCATCGATCGGGGTAATCACACGGGTAAACTGCCAGGCAGGGCTCTGCGTCGAGGCCGGACACCTAGCTCGTGACGCGATGGTCAACCACCCCGAAGCACCTGCTGGGGAGGGAGCGCGAGAGTTTGAGCTATGCTACGGCGATTAGGCTGAAATCGACGGTGCCTGACGCGCTGCCGCTACTGGCTACGCGAGCGACTAATCTCATTATCAATGCAACAGTCGTGGAGGCGAGGGATGACCACACTAGCTAAGACAGAGCCGGAAGTGCTGAGATGGCGAGACCAGCGCATCGATTGGCGTGATGACCCAGTTCCTTTGGCGGACAAGTTTGGCTGGCACCGGGGACATTACGGTGAGATGGCCGGCAATAAGGTCAGAGCAAGCATTTCCGTCATTCCCTTTGGTCAGGCCGGGCCACCGCACTCCACGCCCATGGAGCACATCATTTTCGTGCTAGAGGGAGAGATAGAGTTCCTGTTGGGTCCCGATCGGACACCCTACCCACTCAGCAAATACGACAAACTGTACATTCCAGCGGACTATAGGTACGAGTACTCAAACGTCGGTCGCGAGGATGTGTACCTGTTGGCCGTTGCCAGCGCCGATCGCGGCCCAACGACTTATTGGCTCCCAGGCGAAGATGAGCCGCGTCAGGTCTCGGGTGGGCGATAGCGCCTGCCTACCCGTCTGTCCATCGGTGTCAAGAGCTGGCACACGATAGCGCAAGACGATCCCGGGGCCGTGGTGTTAATACGTGGAATTTACGCACTCCCGTGACTAGCGGAGCCTGAGCGTTGAACGCAGTGATCTATGGGGTGGGTACATCGTTCTTTGGCAAGCAAACGGAGACCGACCTGCGCGTTCTGGCGTGGAAGGCGATCCTGGAGGCACTAGCCGACGCTGGCCTTGATTCAGTCGATGCGGCCTACGTCGGTACAGCCTATTCGGAGCTGGGTACGGCGCAGCAGATTCTGAGCGCACTGGGTATCACAGAGGTGCCCATTCTCACCTTGGAGAACGCCTCCGCCAGTGGAACAACAGCTTTTCACGAGGCACGCTGGGCCATTGAGTCAGGTCGCTACGAGAGGGTTCTTGTTGTCGGTGTCGAGCATATGACGTCAAAGTTTGCGGAAGCGGTTCGCCCCGCCGCATCGGATCCGGAGGGCCGCTCCGGCATGGCAATGCCAGCTCTCTACGCAATGGCTGCGCAGCGATATATCGCTACAAGCCTTGCTACGCCAAAGCAGCTTGCGATGGTGGCAGTCAAGAACCTTGGCAATGCGTTGTGGAATCCGCGAACAGAGAGAAAGGGCTCTTACTCGATCGAGGAGATCCTCACCTCTCGCATGATTGCGGACCCGCTGACGCGGCTGCAGTGTTGCTCGATAACTGACGGAGCTGGCGCGGTCGTGCTGGGGCCGCCCCGAGCCAACCGTCGTGACATCGTCATACGAGGGTCAGCACTCCGCTCAGGCAAGCTTTGGGACTACAGATCTGAACATGTCTGGGGCTTCGAGATAGTCCGTGACACAGCACGCGACGCCTTCGAAGAGGCGGGGATCGAGGCGACAGATTCCGATGTTTTTGAAGTCCATGATGCTTTTACCATCGGTGAGATTGTGGCCACCGAGGCTCTCGGTTTGGCTGAGCTCGGTGCTGGCGGTCGACTTGTGGAAGCCGGACAGACCGCGATTTCTGGCGCTTATCCAGTAAATCCCTCTGGCGGCCTGCTGGCTCGCGGTCACCCGATCGGAGCTACAGGCGTGGCCCAGGTGTACGAGATCGTCACCCAGTTGCGCGGCGAAGCAGGGGACCGTCAGGTAAGGGACTGCCGAATTGGCGTAGTAGAAACGATGGGAGGGGGAGTTAGCGGCGTCGACGGCAACGGTTGCGTGATCACAGTATTGGAGAAGGCATAACTTTGCCCCCGTTTTCCGACGAGGGCATTAGCGGGTCTGGCGGAGTCCTCAGAGACTCCGGAGCTACCGCGCCGGGGAGCCTCGTGCACCGGGCGCCTACTTATGCCGATCTAATCGTTACAGCACTACGGCGCTACCCTGATCGCGTGGCATTCATCCAGGGTGAAACGAACTTCACTTATGCTGCCGCGGCTGACTGGATCACTCGTCTTATGAGCGTCTTCCATCATCGCGGCCTTCGCCGGGGCAATGGAGTGGCCATCTTGTCCAGGAACAGGGCCGAAGCCTGGTTTGCCCAGGCGGCTGCGACTTTGATGGGCTGCAGATACACGCCGCTACATGCGCTGGGGAGCGAGGACGACCACGTGTTCGTGTGCGCCGATGCAGAAGTTCGCTTGCTCGTATTCGATCCCGCTGGGTTCGACGAGAGAGCCTCTCGGATTATTGACCGCGTCACCGGAATCGACGTACTGGGTCTTGGTCCGGGCGAGGTGGCTCCAGATCTGCTGCTGCTGGCCGCCGAGACAACACCTGTCGCCCTTCGGGCTGTTCCCGAATCTGACGACATTTGCTGGGTGCCATACACCGGCGGCACAACCGGCCGACCCAAGGGGGTGGTGTTGCCCCATCGGTCCTTGATGCACAATGCGTGGCTCACGCTGACTGAATTCGAGTGGCCGAGGGAGATCAGGTTCATAGCTTGTACGCCAATCTCGCATGGGGCGGGGCCGATGATCATACCCACCCTGCTGCGGGGCGGCACCGTCATAACAATTGATCGATTCGATCCGGAGTACTTCGTTTCAGAAGTCGGGCGGACCAGAGCGACGGCCAGTTTCATCGTGCCGACGATGATCTATGTGCTCATGGACCATCCGTCATTTGGTCCTGATCAACTTCAAACTCTTGAGACCCTGATCTACGGCGGCTCGCCGATGGCGCCAGCTCGGATGGAGCAGGCGCTGGATGCATGGGGCCCAGTTTTCAATCAGCTATATGGACAGGCCGAGGCGCCCAATACAGCGACCATCCTGAGGAAGTACGAGCACGATCTGGCGCGGCCCCAGCTGCTGTCGTCATGTGGGCGGCCCATGCAGAGCTTGGAGGTCGAAGTCCACGACCCTGGTGACCAGCAGTGTCCGCCAGGTGAGATTGGAGAGATCGTCATCCGTGGTCCGCTGGTCATGGATGGTTACTGGAAGCGGCCCGAGCAGACTGCGGAGACCCTGCGCAATGGGTGGTTACACACTGGGGATCTAGCATTGTGTGACGAGGAGGGCTACCTATATATCGTCGATCGAGCCAAGGACATGATCATAACCGGGGGCTTCAATGTCTATCCCAAAGAGATAGAAGATGTACTGAGCTCACATCCCAAGGTTGCTGCAGCCGTCGTAATCGGGGTGCCTGACCCGAAATGGGGGGAAGCAGTCAAAGCCGTCGTAGTGCTGAGGCCTGGCGCAGAGGTCGGGGCGGAGGAACTTATGGGGCTGGTCCGGGAACGCAAGGGTGCCGTCTGTACCCCTAAATCGGTAGATTTCGTCGACGTGATTCCTCTCACAGCTGTCGGCAAACCAGATAAGAAAGTGATTCGGGCACCCTACTGGGAGGGCCAGGTGCGCGGAGTTTCGTGAGCACCGCGGAGTCGGTCCCGGCGGTCGTCGCCGGTGTTCGGTGCGCGACTTGTGGCTACCGTGCAGCAGGAACCCGACCGCGCTGTCCAGTTTGCCATAGCCCGGTTAACCCAATGCTGTACGGGCCCAGCGGCACAGTATGGTCATGGACTCGGGTCAATATTGCCGTCCCAGGCTGGGAACCTCCCTATGTGTTGGCATACGTCGACTTAGAGCAGGGCCCGCGCATCCTCGTTCATCTTCCGGCCGAGTCGACACCGACCGTGGGCCAAGCTGTCTTGATCGAGCACGCTGACGAGCACGATATCTACTCCGGCCGCCTAGCCTAGGTTACTGACCTCGACCAAATCTGACTAATGTTTCTCTGAACTAGTGTTATTTGGTCGTAACGCCCGCGTCAATCGGTAGAGCTACACCGGTCAGATAACGCGCCTCGTCTGAGGCCAAGAAAACAACCCCGTTGGAGATGTCATCCATCGTCAACAGAGCTGGGACAACTTGCGCTGGCAGAAATGACGTCTCAAGCATCGTATCCCAGTCGAGCTGATGACGAAAGGCAAGGCCTCTGCTGGCTCCAGAGTCAACGGTTCCGGGACAGATGCTGTTAACAGTAATCCAGTGCTTGGCGAGTTCAAGGGCCATGACCTTGCCCAGGGCGATCACGCCAGCTTTCGCCGCACAGTAAGGGCCAAGCTGGTCGAAGGCTTTGTACCCCGTCGCGGACGATATCAGTATGACGCGACCGTACTGCTGTTTGATCATTTGCGGAATGGTGGCCTTGCACGACTGCCAGACTCCGGTGAGATTAGTACCTATTAGCAAGTCCCACTCCGTTCGTGACATCTCCCACGCAGGCCCCATCATGGCGATACCTGCATTTGCCACGAGTATGTCGACCCTTCCGAACTCGGCCACGGTCGTGGCAACGGCCTCGTCCAGTTCTCCCTGATTTCGCACGTCGCCAGCCAGACCGATCGCCGGATGACCCAGCTTGCGAACGGCATCCACGGCCGCGTCGAGTTCAGCCTGCCTAGCCAGTGGATATCCCGGCTCCGCGTCTCGGTGTCCATCGCCCAAGTCGAAGATGGCAACCGAGGCTCCTTCCCTGGCAAGGGCTAAACAATGGTTGCGTCCCATACCACGCGCTCCGCCGGTCACAAACGCCACTTTTCCTTCGAGACGACCCATCAGCTCACCTCCTGGACTCTGACGCGCTGGAAAGGCGCACGCTTAATACGATCACTTCACAGCCTGATGCGCTAAACCCTCAACAAACATCTTCCTTGTCCAATTGGCTGCGCTTACTTGGGGCCACTCCTCGGCGGCGGGGTGCTGCCAAGTTGAATCCGGCTCCGGCCTCCTGGGACACGCCAGCGCCGCGGATCGATCTCTAGCTCGAGCGGACCCGTGATCCCTGCCGGGCGCCAACGGAGCATCAAGATCAAGACCACGCCCAGAACTGCTTGAGAAATGCCGGCTGGGGCTTGAACGACCAATGAGCCGACCGGAATACCCGCCTCCAAGTTCCTGAGAATTTCGACGAGCACGCTAATGACTGTGGCTCCCACCAGAGCTCCCGAAATACTGCTAAGGCCCCCGATGATTGCCATCACCAATACGCCGACAACTTGAGAAATGAAGAAAGAGTCGGGAGAGAAGGCAGTCAGATCTTTCGCATACAGGCCGCCACCAACTCCAGTGATGAAGCCGGAGAGTACGAATGGCCAAAGCCGTGACGCAACGCGCTTCGCTCCCGAGGCCTCGGCGGCCATCATGTCGTCCCGAACAGCGCGGGACCGTAGCCCGATGCCCGACCATTTCATCCAAGCACTCAGTGCCACCACGACGATCAAGGATCCGAAGACCCAACCGAAGGACGCGTCCTGAGGTACGCCGAAGAAAGACTGAGGGCCACGGGTAATAGCATGCGCCTGGCTGAGGACGTTGTTAACGATGACGAGCATTCCCAGTGTCGCGATCGAGGCCCCCGTTCCCGACAGGCGCATGATTGCGAACCCGGCAACGAGGGCTACTGCGGAGGCAACTAATCCGGCTACGAGCAACGTCCAGAATGTCGACAATTCCACATGGCTTAAGAACCCAGGAAGGGACGGGAGCACAATTGGCTTGAGGGTTACGGGTATGGCCAGAATTCCGGCGGTGTAAGCCCCAACTGCCATGAAAGCAACGTGGCCGAAGGACATTATTCCTGTATTGCCCGCGAATGACTGGAAGCCAACGACAAGAATCGCATTGATTCCGAAGAGGATTATGATGTCGTTGATTGCACCCGAGGTTGCCCCTTGCACTACAACCGCAAGCAGAGTGACCAGGGCGGCGACCATAAGGGGGCCAATCATGCCAACTAAGGATCCCTGGCGTCCCACAGGACGATCTCGGCGTAGCGAGATCATGCTGCCGTCACAATCGTGTGGATGCTCCGATCAGACCGCCTGGCCGTAAGAGCAGGATGCCGATCACACTGACAAACACGATCGCGTCCGTATATCCGAGAGCGGCGTCGGGAAGTAGAGAGCTCATCAATACCTCAAGGCCACCCAATGCAAGCCCGCCTACTACTGCGCCGCGAGTATTACCGAGTCCGCCTAGGACGATAGCTACGAATGCTTTGATAGTCGGGTCAAGATCGCTTCTCGCGGTCAGCGCGCCAACCTTAGCAAACCACAACAATCCGGCAATACCCGCAATAGCACCGCTGATTGCGAAAACGACAACAAGGATCCGGCTTGGACGGATTCCCATCAGCCGAGCCACCTCCGGCTTTTCGGCCGTTGCACGGATCTCAATGCCGAAAGAGGTACGCTGGAGAAGATACCAAAGACATCCGATGACGATCACCGAAGTTCCAATCGTGATCAGCTCAACCTTCGGGATGCGAAGGCTGCCCAGATGAAGCACTTCGTTGAGATATGAAGGGATCTGCAAGACGAGCGGATAGTTGCCGAAGGCCAGGATCGCCGCGTATTGCAGAACGAGCTCTACGCCAAATGAAGTGATCAGCAGAGTAACCGGTGCGGCCGTCAGGAATGGGCGGAAAGCGATCCACCCAGTGGCCACAGACAATAGTATGGCGAAGCTCACGCACCCAAATACCACAAGCGGGATGGGGATGCCATGGTCAATCAGGAGCACCGCGAGTAATGCCGTCCAGACGAGCATCATCCCGTATGCGAAGTTGATCAAGTTCATAACACCGTAGACAAGAGTCAGCCCCAGCGCCAGCAGCGCATAAGTCGAACCAACGCTGAGTGCATCAGCTAGCCGCTGGATTGCAAGGATCATTGCATTAGGTGGTCGGTTGGCCGGAGAGGCCGAAGTACGCTTCCAGCAACTGCTCATCTCCTGTTATGGCGGTGGCCCGATCCTCCAGGAGCTTACGACCAAGCTTGATGACGCATGCGCGATCTGCGAATGCCAGTGCACGGCGTGCCGACTCCTCAACCACGATCAAGCTCTGGCCCTGCTCGCGGAGAGTTTGAAGGGCTGCGTAGACGTCGTTGGCCACCTTCGGAGCCAGTCCCAAGCAGGGCTCGTCGAGCAGCAGAAGCTTCGGCTCAGCCATGAGGGCTCTTGCGATCGCGAGCATTTGCTGCTGGCCACCCGAAAGCCTTGAGGCAACATCATCACGACGCGACCGAAGAACTTCAAAGAGTCCAAACGCCTTCTCCAGTCCCTCCTCGATGCGGGCTCGCACCACGCGGGATTCGTAACGCCTTCGGAGGGAGGTGGCCCCGACAAGTAGGTTTTGTTCAATCGATAGACTGCCGAAGATACCGCGGCCCTCAGGTGCTAATACCACACCGAGAGTGAGTCGGTCCTCGACGTCCACGAATGTTACATCTTGTCCGTCAAAGAAGATCTGCCCTTGCCAGGGATGCAGCAGGCCAGCGATACACTTCATCAGCGTTGACTTACCCGCGCCATTCGCACCTAGAACGGCAACGGCCTCACCTGCCTCCACCTTAAGGGAGAATTCCTTCAAAACGCGACTACGACCGTAGCCAGCTACGACGTTCGAAACTTCCAGGAGCGGGCCCATTTAAGTAGTTCCCAAGTAGGCTTCGACCACGTTCCGCTGCCGGAACGCTTGGTCAGGCTTGCCCATGAAGATCACTCGGCCTTCATCAAGGACTTGAACTCGATCCGCGACGTTGAGCACGAGCGACATGTCATGGTCGATGACAAGGATGCTGCACGCGAATTCGGCACGCACCTCCCTGAGGAATACTCGCAGCTCGGCGGTCTCCGCGTCGTTCAGGCCTGCTGCAGGTTCGTCGAGCAGAAGCACCTTGGGCTTGCCTGCGAGCGCACGCCCAATCTCAACCCTTCGCTGATGGCCGTTTGGCAGCTGAGAGACGGCGACTCGGGCTTCGCTTTCAAGCCCGAGCTTGCCGATAAGGCCCTGGACCACGTCATGCTGGTTCTGCCACCGACGTCGAGCAGCATTCATGCCCACCGCGATGTTCTCGGCAACAGTCAGCTCTGGAAACAATTGAAGGTTCTGAAAGGTTCGCCCCAGACCTGCACGAGCCCGCCGTACACGAGTCCAGTTGGTAATGTCCTGCCCCTCAAGGGTGATTTGTCCGGAGGTGCTCGGCATCGCCCCGCAAACGCAATTCACCAAAGTCGTCTTGCCAGAACCATTGGGGCCGATGAGTCCGAGCACCTCGTCAATGTTCAGATAGAGATCAACCCCCGCCAACGCCTTCACGCCGCCGAATTGACGGACGAGCCCCCGAACACGAAGAAGAGGTCCGAGAGCCTCCGGACGGACTAGCAATCCCGAGTGCTCATTAGCTGGGAGCACGGATTTGCCCGGACAGCCTAGCTGTCGGCTGTTGACTTACGCCCGTCCGAGGCCGGGGCCGACGACCACACGATTAGCATCCGCGCCAGGGCCTAAGGCCCAAGGCGTAGTTCAAACTAGCGTCATCGCGGGCACTCCTTGGCAGGAGCGCACGTGGAGTCTACTGGGATGGATACACAGTGACATATCGGAACTCACCCGTGGGAGTGAAGCTTACGATGTTACCGTCCCAGACCGCATACCCGTCCGTCCATCGCCGTAGGGTGTTGCCTGGCAGAACTAAACCCTGCTCAGCATTTATGGCCCGGGTGGCAGCGTCTACTGTGTTGACGTTGGGCTGCTTGAGCGCCTTCGCGATGGCATTGAAGAAGAGCCATCCGTCGGGGGCATTTGCTCCCTCGGGAAAGGTGCCGAATTTGGCCTGGTATTCCTGCGTGAACTTGACCATCGCAGGATCCACAGCGGAGTCTATGCCAGCCCCCTCGTAGTACGCCACCGTGCAGTAGTAGACATTGTCGATTCCGGTCTTCCCGGTGGTTTCGGGGAATTGCCTACTCGCCATCGCGGTGTCACCGAGGACCGGTGTAGCGAGCCCCGCTGCCCTCAACTGCTTGACGAACGTAGCAACAGGAGGAAACGTCAGAAGGTCGTATATGACGTCGGGCTTTGGGTTGGTGTTCGCTATCTTCGAGATGGTTGAGCTGAAGTCACTGGCCGTGAATGAATTGTTGGAGTCCTCACCGACCACAGTAACTCCGGACACCGAGCGGTAAGCGGTATCTTGCTCCGTGAAGTACGCGAGTGCCTTGTTGACTAGGATAAAGGCGTTCTTCCACCCCTTGCTGACCGCGAAGCGAGCCACCGAGGTCCCCAGCACGTTGGTGCTGATCCCGCCGCTAAAGAGGTGGGGCCCCACGGCCTTGCCGAACTGGGTCGAGGCCGCTCCCGAGGAGAGGACAAGCAGACCGGCTTTTTCGCCAGCCTGGGCAGCGGCCACGCCCAGGTCAAAGTCGTCGGACACGAAAAGGATCTGGGCCCCCTTCCGGATCAATTCCTCGGCGACTTGCGCCGCAGTGGCCGGGTCCCCCTTGGTGTCACCGAAGATGGTTGCAATCTGGCAGCCGTGGATTCCGCCGGCCGCGTTGATCTCGTCGATCGCTATCTCGACGGCCTGCGTCCCCGGGATATCGATGAATGCGGTTGGCCCGGTCTTCTCTTTGGCAAAGCCGATGGTGATGTGACCGTTCTTACAAGCCAGGGAGCCAGGTCCGGTCGGCGCCGAGGAGGTACTGGTACTCCCGCAGGCCGTTGATATCAGGATCGTGCTCAGCAAAAGCAGAGCTTTGACCTGTAGCGCCGACCCCCCTGAGCCATTACCCAACCTCATCCTAGGACCTCCCTCTCAAACGTTCAAATGCCGGCAGGATCGATCCAGACATGCTCGAAGACGGCCACGCAAGTGGTGGTCGGAATGCTATCGCTGCCTGGGTGCGACGTCAAGAGCGGCCTGCTCCGAGTTCTCTGAGCGAGTTTGACATCCCCAGCCAGGTAGCGGCCCGCGGCTGGGGTAAAAAGCTGCGGGGGCATTAGGCTCGCCTGGAATTTGACAGTTGCAGACGATGTCAGATGGCCGGATCAACGCGAGTATGGCTCAGCGAACTCTTCCGTGCCCTGTTCGCCCGATACCACCTTCTTCAAATACCGCCCGCCGGCCAGGGCCGAGCGGATGAGGCAGTCTCAGTCGCCCACAAGCGCGCATGGCAGTTCGCCGAGAAGTGCGGCCACAGGCTGCCCGAGGGCCGGTCGACTGCCCGATTGGCAGCCGAAGCGCGCTTACCGCCCGGCTCACTTACCGGTCGAGCACCGCGAACGGATCCGGCACACAACCTTGGAACGGACCTTCAGTCGGATGGGCGCAGGGAAGGGTGATCAGCCGGCTCGCGGGCGAGCACTAGTGCGTCTGGTTGGTCTGGGCAGTGCTGGCTCGGGCCAGCGTGCGCTGGCATTAGACCACACCTCGGTGGCCGGCATCCGTCGGCTCCAGACCTTCGCCGCCCCGGTTGCGAGCGTCCCGGGTGGCTCGTCAGCGGCCCAGTTTCCGGGCCTGAGCGCCTCCAGCCGCCAGCCACCAGACCGCACCGATTGATACGCGGCGTCATGGATCCACGCCGCTAAAAGGTTGCTTATGATGGTCGCACTGGGTAGTCTAAGCCAGGTTTTTCACCGCTGGCTTGACGTGACCTCTCCAGCCGTTCAGCGATTCAGTCTCCCCATGAAGGAAATTGAGAGCCACCAGTCAGGCCCAGGCGGAAGCGCAGGGTGATCGCCTTCATTGGCTCCAGACCAAGTCACCCGTGCGGTGTTAGGGACGCGTCTTTTAACAGCGGTAGGCAGCCCGGAGTGACAGCGGTAGCCAGGAGATTCGTCGGGACTGTGCCGGTCGGACAGAGGATCGCATGGAGCTCGGTCTAGTCGTCCCAGCGGGCTTGTCTCCATCGGCGGCGGTGGAGCTGGCCGTGGCTGCCGAAGAGATTGGATTGTCGTCTTTCTGGGTGCCGGAGGGCCACGGCGGCGATGCGTTCGCGCTGTTAGCTGCTGCCGCTCTTGCTACCTCTCGCATCCGATTGGGGAGCGCAGTCGTAAATATCTACTCGCGCAGCGCAACGACGATCGCCATGGCCGCCGTGACACTCGCAGAGCTATCTGCTGGGCGCTTCACGCTCGGAATTGGAACTAGTCACGATGAGCAAATGTTGAGCGAGCATGGCCTCATTCGGCAGCGGCCAATGGAAACAATTGCCGACGTCGTGGAGGTAGTCCAGCGCCTGCAACGTGACCATCAACTGAGCGAGCTCAAATTGGGGACGATGCGCGTAGATCGTTTCGGCCTCGACTTTGCACCTACGTCCCGTCACATTCCTGTATATCTCGCCGCAGTACGACCCAAGATGATGAAATTGTCGATGCGGATCGCCGATGGAGCGATTGTGGTCTGGAGAACCGCGTCAGAAATCGCCGTTCTCGGAGCTAATCGCCCCGTAGGCTGGGCTCTCGCTGCGATTATCCACTGTGCTGTCGGCAGACGGCGGCGTGATTGCGAACTCGCACTTTCTGATGCTCGTGAACAGAGCAGCCAATACCGGAACTACCGAGCCCTATTTGAATCCCAGGAGCAACACGCGGGGATCTGCTGTACAGATGGTGCCAGTCTCAGCGCCGGCCTCTTGGCGCATCAAATGGCCGGCGTTGACGAAGCCCTTTTGCGCCCCCTGCCGGCCGCCGATTCTAGCGCTGACCAGGCCACCCGTCGACTACTCGCCGTGCTTCGAAGTAGGCCAGTAGCATCCTAGCCTTACGCGACATGTTCAGTGGTTCCCGATTTCTCCGGAGAGAAGCGGGTCGGAAAGTTCTGGCCCTGGGCCCTCGATGATGGCTATACCAAAATCCGAATATGCCTCGGCCATAGTCCTGGCATGCTTGTGCACAAGGATCAGTGCGGCTGCTTCCCCGCATCGTCGCTGTCGCAATCGCGTGGGCTGCGACTTTAACCGAGAAAGGGATCAGCTCGTTGCGGCCAGCCCTCCGCTGCACGCCGTACTTTAGTGCCTTTGTTCTGGCGTGGCGGTGGCCGACGGCTGACGCATTGCACGGGATCCAGCCGCGACCAGGATGGCGGCGATCAATGCCGCCGTGCCCGTGCCCAGTCCTGCCAAATGCCAGCCAATAAGGCTGTCGATGGAGTAGGCGCCAGGCCCACCCACCGCGAGCAAGGCCATGACTGCCACGACCGTCAGAGGGTACTCGAAGCCGTCATTGACTTCCCAGACGCCATGCGACCACTTGACGGCGATGACGTTCACCATCACGACCGTGATCGCAGCAGCCGCCAACGGCGTAAACCAGCCAAGGGTGAGCAGCGTACCGCCGCTGGCCTCCGCCGTGCCGGCGAGGATGGCGAGAGCCGGCGGGTACCCAAGCGACTCGAAATAGCCCTGCGAGCCGCGGATCCCGCCACCGCCGAACCAGCCGAAGAGCTTCTGAGTGCCGTGGCCGACGAACAGCACGCCGACGACGACCCGCAACAGCAGTAGGCCTGCGTCCACGGTCAGCTCAGGACTTCGGCGCCGACGCCTTCCGCTTTTCCTCCATCGTCACGCCGCCGGCCGCCCAGTGCGTGGCGGGCACCTCGTAAATCAACACTCGGATCGCGTCGCGCGAGGCACCGATCGAGGTTTCAACGGCCTTGGTCAGCGCTTCGTGGAGGGCACGGATCTGTTCGGGGGTACGACCCTGGACGATTGAGGCCTGGATGAGTGGCATGAAACTCCTCTTTCCCCCCCGGTCAGCTAAGACACAACCCGCCGAGTATACAAACTCCTATTTGAGCGGTATAAGTTGGAACGTATACTCGGAGACGAAGACGCCGTCCCGGTCGTTCAGGGGCGCGACCAGGCCGGGTTTGGCGGCGCCGATGCTGTCCGATTCGATCCACTGGTCGCCGGCAAAATAGATCTGCGTGGTCAGCGGCTGCCAGCCGTCAGCCGAGATCTTGAAATGGATGTGGCGGGGCCGGAAGGCGTGCCGCGCAAGTAGCTTGAGGAGGCGTCCCACCGCGCCGTTTTTCGGAATTTCGTAGGCGCCGGGAACCACCGTCCGGAGCTCGAATGTCCCGTCGCGAGCGGTCAGCCGGCCGCGTAAGTTGAAGGCCGGCGCGCCCGGGTCCTGGATGTCGTAGTTGCCAATGGCATCGGCCTGCCAGAGGTCCACCAACGCGGTCGGAACTGGCCGCCCCGATGGACCATCGACGATACGGCCGCGGAAGACGAGCGGATCACCCGCCTCGTCTGGCCGGCCGACTCGGTACGGCAGATTCAAGATCGGAGCGTCCGCGAGGTAGAAGGGGCCCTCGATGTTCGAGGGCGTCGCGCCGCGGTTGGCTTCCTCGTGGGTCACGTTGTCGGCAACGGTCGTCATGGCGAACGCGTCGGCCAGGCCGGGCATCTCGCCGTTCTTCCCCACCTCGGTCAGGAAGTCCATCGCATGGTGCAGCTCTTCCTCGGTGACGCGCTGATCCACGATGAAGTCGTGGAGGTCCCTGACTAGCGCGTCTACGACCTCGGCCAGCCGTTTGTCCCGAGCCTTCATGCCAGCCGGTAGAGTCTCGCGGCGTTGTCGCGCAGGAACTTTCGCTTCGGCTCCGGGCGCAGACCGAGCTCCTCCACCTCAATGATGGCCCGCTCGATGTCGATCACCGGGAAGTCGGTCCCGAAAATCACTTTATCCTGGCCCCAGCTATTGATGTAATGCACGAACTCCTTCGGCCAGTTCTTGGGGGCGTAGGCATCCGAGCCAATGTAGACGTTCGGATGCTTGTAGGCAACCGAGATCATCTCCTCCGTCCAGGGCCAGCCGATGTGGATGCCGACCAGCTTCAAGTCAGGGAAATCGCAGGCGACGGTGTCCAGCGTGATGGGACGACCTACACTGCGCAACGGCCGGTCGTCGGAGTACCGCAGACAATGGCCAACCTGAATCTGGATCGGGATGTCGAGCTCGACGCACTTCGCATAGAACGGGTAATATCTCGCATGATCGGGCGCCATCTCGAACCAGTGTGGATAGAGGTGGGCGCCGATGAAGCCATCCTCCCGGACCGCCTTTTCCAGCTCGACCACGCCGCGCATTCCTTCGGTTGGATCGATGCCGGCGATGGCGCTGAAGCGGTCCGGGTGCCGTTGGACGAGGGCTGCAACCTTCTTATACGGTATCTGGTAGTGGATCGCGTGCTGCTTGCTGCCGGCCTTGGCCGCGATCACCAGCGCGCGCTCGACGCCGGCCCGGTCCAGTTTCTCGAGGAAGTCATCCTCCGGGATCCCATCGAGTGCCTCCCTGTCGACGCGGACCTTGCCGCCGAGGAACTCCTTGCTCCAGGCGGGGCGCAGCGCCGCAAACTCGGGAGTGTACGGATTGACGACGGAGTCGATGACGCGTAGTCCTGGGTTTGACACGGCTACGTTCCCAATGTCGTGCGGCGGTCTACCAGTCGCTCGGGCTTCGAATCCGTCATCGGGTTGAAGATGTTATCGGCGCTCACGACCTCCACGACCGGCCGGATCTGCACGAGGTTCATCACGGTTTCCGCGACGCGGCGCTCGAGCTCGCTGTGCGGCTGCGACCCGGCCGCCCGCACGACCAGCTGGTCGGGCGAAAACGGGTCGTCGACCTGCTGCTTGGTCACAACGATCTGGTACTCCTGCAGCCCGCTTATTCCGTCGAGGGCGTCTTTGAGGGCCTCGAGGTTGACGAGGGTGCCCTTGATTTTGATTAGGTCCTTGGTTCGGATCGGCTGGGTCACCACCCGATCCACTGTCTGGCGGCATCCTGGGCAGGGACCGGTCTCCAGCTCGACGATGTCGCCAAGAGCGTAGCGCAGCAGCACAGTCCCCCGTCGCATAAGGTGGGTGATCAGCAGAAGGCCGGGCGCGTCGCCATTGATTCGTTCCCCGGTCTCCGGGTCGACCGTCTCCATGAAGATCTGCTCCGGCGAGGAATTGTGCCACCCGGCGCCGCTCTCGCACTCGATCAGTGTCGTGCCCTCGGTCGATCCATACCGGTTCACGATCCTCCCATCAGTGGAGCCAAGCGCGACCAGGTGCCGTCGCATATCGTCCTTCATCGCACCCGAGATCGTCTCGCCGGTGACCAGGCACATGCGCACGGCACTGAAGTCCGCCCCCAGCTGCCCCGCTCGCAGTAGGATCCGTCGCACGAAGCTGGCAATGCCCCAAATGATGGTCGCGTGCTGGCCTTCGATGAGCCGCACCACCTCGTCCAGCCCACGGTGGATGTCGAGCGCCTCCGACGGCCTGCCGGGATGCGCGAGGACCATCGACGCACCGATCGCGGCGGCGGTGGTCTGCGCCCGCAGGTACGCTCCCATGGGGAACGGAGTCAACGGAAAGACGTTGGCGATCACGTCGATGTCTCCCATTCCCAGCACGCGAGCCGCGCGCGCTGCTTGGATCGCATAGGCGTAATAGTCGAAGGTCGTCGTGTACAGCGGTGCGGGCTGACCGGTCGTGGTCCCCGTCGTGTACATCACCTCGCGCAGCACCCGTGCCTCGAGCGGCAGTTCCGGGAGCGGCTCCAACCGGAAGGCCTCCGGATCACTCAGGAATTCACGCTTGTGGGTGAGTGGAAACTTCGCCAGGTCATCAACGCCGCCGATGTCCCCCGGGGTGAGCCCGGCTTCCTGCATCCGGCCACGATAGTGAGGATGCGCCCGGTAGCAGAGGTCGATGGTCGTACGCAGTAGCCGGTCCTGCATGGCTCGAATCTCAGCTTTTGGGCGATGGAGAAGGCCAACGCCCTCCCAGTCGCTCGGCAGCCCATCTAGCCCCCAGCCTGTCGGGCTCAGGCCGGGTCCTCGATGTAGGACTGCCAGTGCCAGGCCAGGCTGCCTGGGTACCGCTCCTGGACCACGCGCCATCCCTCATGCAGGTCGTCGCGGTTTTTCGTGACTTTGTAGCGCGAGACGGCCGCCCAGTATGCGGCCTCCGGGGCGACCCGGCTCTCGGGGTGATTGCGCAGCGCCCGGTCGAACAGCCCGGCCGCACGATCGTACTTCCCCATGTGGAACCAGGCCTGTCCGGCAGCGACCAGGGCCTGCGGGATGAAATCGGCGGGGGGCAAGAACCCGTTGAAGCGGGCGTACTCAAAGCCGTCCGGCCCCAGCACCCGAAAGTCCGGCGTCCATGCCTGCTTATAGCGGTCGATCAATGACCTGCTGTCGGGATTCTTGATGTCGATCGCGCAGGGCACGAACGTGCCCGAGATGGCCTCGATCACACCGGCGTCAGGGTACGTCACGGCACCCAGCTTCTTGCACGCGCCTCAAGTCGGCGAGTGAAAGAAGAGCAGAATCGGCTTGTCCCGTTGAGCAGCCAGGCGGCGGGCTTCATCAAGGTCGGCGACCCAGTTGATCGGTTCCACCCTCTTTGTGTGGAAACTATACTGCCTATCGCCGAATGGCCAGCGATCTGCTCCTGGAAATGCGGGGGATCACCAAGGCATTTCCGGGCGTGGTCGCCAACCGTGACATCGACTTAGCAGTCAAGCCTGGCGAGGTGCACGGGCTGCTCGGCGAGAACGGCGCCGGCAAGACCACCCTCATGAAGATTCTCTATGGGCTGGTCCAGCCGGACCAGGGCTCCATCGCCGTTCGCGGCAACCCCGTCGTGATCGCCAGCCCACGCGACGCGCTCCGGCTCGGGATCGGCATGGTGCACCAACACTTCATGCTCGTGCCCGACATGACGGTCGCCGAGAACATCGCGCTCGGTCTACGCGAGGGCCGCACGCCGCTGACCCGGCTGGGCACCGTCTCAAAGCGCATCGAGGCGCTGTCCAAGCAGTACGGCTTCAATCTCGAACCGGACGACGTCGTTGGCTCGCTTTCGCTCGGCCGCCGGCAACGCACGGAAATCCTCAAATTGCTCTACCGTGGCGCCGATCTCCTGATCCTCGACGAGCCGACCGCGGTGTTGACGCCGACTGAATCGAATGAGCTGTTCTCCGTCCTGCGACTGCTCGGGTGGCAAGGCCGCTCAACGATCTTCATCACGCACAAGCTCGATGAGCTGATCGCGGTCGCCGACCGCTGCACCGTACTCCGTGATGGCAAGGTCGTCGGCTCCCTCGCCAAGGCCGAGATGGACCAGCGCGCTATGGCCCGCATGATGGTCGGCCGCGACGTCGTGCTGCGGGTTCCTCGCTTGACCTTGCTACCGGGCGACCCCGTCCTGGAGGCCACCCACCTATCACTCACCGCCGCGGGTCGCCCGGTACTGTATAACCTGACGTTTGCGGTCCGGGAGCGCGAAGTGCTTGGCGTCGCCGGGGTGGACGGCAATGGGCAGCAAGAACTCGTCGAAGTGCTCGCCGGCCTGGTCAAGCCCACCGCCGGCGGCTTCACCGTGCACGGCTCTGCCGCCGTAATCCCCGCCGACCGGCATGGTGACGCCATCGCCCTCTCAATGACGCTCTCGGACAACCTGGTCATGACCGACATCGCGAAGGGGCGCTTCCGCCGGCGTGGCCTCGTCCGCGGCGACGAAGTGCACCGGCACGGGCGGCGCCTGCTGACGGAGTACGACATCCGCGCACCACACCTCAAAGTGCGAGCCTCAGCGATGTCGGGCGGAAACCAGCAGAAGGTGGTGCTCGCGCGCTCGCTCTACCGGCAACCACGTCTGCTGATCGCGGCGCAACCCACACGCGGACTCGACGTGGGCGCGATCGAGTATGTCTACCAGAAGATCCTCGACCACAAGCGCGCCGGGGGCGGCACGCTGCTGATCTCCACCGAGCTCGACGAGATCCTCTCGCTCAGCGACCGCGTCGCCGTAATGGTCAGCGGACGGCTGGTGGCGATCCTCGACATCCACGACGTCGACCTAGAGAAGCTGGGGCTCCTGATGGCGGGAGTGGTGCAGGGACCTGAGCCGGCAGCTGCGTCGTAGCGCGCTCGCGCTCCTGACCGTCCTGGTCGCCCTCGCCGTGGCACTTGGCGTCTCCATGCTGATCATCGCGCTCGCCGGCGCGGACTCGGTCGAGGCGATTAACGCCCTAATCGCCGGCTCATTCGGCGGTACGATCGCGATCGCGCGGACGCTGACGTTCCTTCTACCCCTCACGCTCGTCGCGCTCGGCTGGATCGTCGCTTTTAGCAGCCGGCGGATCAACGTCGGCTTCGAGGGCCAGATCCTGATGGGTGGCGTGGCCGCCGCCTGGGCCGGCATCTACCTCGCACCCCACATTCCCTTCCCGCTCCAGCTGCCGTTCGCGGTACTGATCGCCGTTGTGGCGGGCGGGCTCTATGCCGCGATCGCCGCGCTGCTGTGGGCCTGGCGCGGGGTCAACGAGATCATCTCGACACTCATGCTCAACTTCATCGCGACCGGTATCGTCGCCTGGCTGGTGGCGGGACCGATGCAGGAGCCGACCCACCAGTTTCCCAACTCGCCGCCGGTCGTGCCCTCGGCGCTATGGCCGCACCTGCTCCCCAACAGCACCCTCACGTGGGACGTGCTCTTAGCGCCCATCCTGGTCGCGTTCACCTGGTTCGTGATGAATCGGACGGCGGCGGGTTTCCTGCTGCGCCTCACCGGGTCCAATGAGCGCGCGGCCCGCTTCGCCGGCGTCTCGACCCGGCTCGTCACGGTCATGTCGCTGGCGGCGTCCGGCGCCTTGGCCGGACTGGCGGGCAGCTCGCTCATCCTCGGCGCCGGCACCGGCAAGCTCGCTGCGCAGTTCTCTGCGGGCTTCGGGTTCGACGGCATTGTGGTGGCGCTCGTAGCCCGAAACAACCCGCTGGCAGTGCTGCCCGCCGCCGTGCTCTTCGCGGCGCTGCGCTCCGGGTCCGGGCTGATGGAGGCACGGGCCGGCGTGTCGTCGCAGCTGGTCTTCATCACACAGGGACTAGTCATCCTACTCGTCGCCGGCAGTGCGTTTCTCTTCGAACAGATGGCGCTCGACTAATGGGACCGTTCGACGCGTTCTGGCTAGCCACCACCCTCCAGCTGGCCAGCCCGCTGATCTTCGCCGCGAGCGGTGAAATGATGGCCGAGCGCGCCGGCATCCTCAACATCGGGCTGGAAGGCATGATGCTGGTCGGCGCCTTTGCCGCATACTGGGTCACGCTCGTCACCGGCAATCCGTGGCTTGGCGTGCTGGCCGGGCTCGGTGGGGGTCTCCTGCTGGCGGCGCTGATGGCGGTTCTCTCCGTGCAGCTGCGCTCGGACCAGATCGTGGTCGGCGTCGGCCTCAACATCCTGGCGCTGGGTGTCACGAACTTCGCCTTTCGTCAGTTCCTGGGCGGCAACCAGGCACTCATCCACCGATTCAGCCCCCTCTCCTTCCCGGTGCTCAGCAACATCCCGGTCGTCGGGGACGCCCTTTTCCGCCAGATCCCGCTGGTCGACCTCGGCTTCGTGGCGGCCCTGCTGGCCTGGTTCGTTCTCTACCGCACGCGCCTCGGCCTGTCGCTGAGGGCGGCCGGCGAGCTGCCCGCTGCCGCCGATACCGCAGGTTCGAGCGTATCGGTTCTCCGCTGGGTCGGCACGCTCGTGGCGGGCGCCCTCGCCGGCGTCGGGGGCAGCTTCCTCTCCATTAGCCTCGGCATCTTCGTTCAGGGCATGACGGGCGGTCGCGGCTTCCTCGCGATCGCGGCCGTCATCTTCGGCCGCTGGCGTCCTCTAGGGACGGTGCTTGCCTGCCTCCTCTTCGGCGGCGTCGATGCGCTTCAGCTCAGCTTGCAGGGACGACCGGCGGTTCCGCGCGAGGTCTGGCTCGTCGCACTGGTGCCGCTTGTCATCGTCGCTCTACGGACATCCAGCTGGCGGGCTCCGAGCCGACAGAGCCGGAGGATGCTGGTCTTTGCTCTCGTGGCTCTCGCCGGCCTCGCCTTCTTCCTGTTCCCGCCCTCGGTGTCACTGCCGTCACAGCTCTGGACGACGGCGCCCTACGTGCTCTCCCTGGTCGTCATGGCGGGCGCGATCGGCCGGCACGGGATGCCAAGCGCGCTCTCCATCCCGTACCGGCGCGACCGCGTCGAGTGACGTTCCGGCTTTAGACCCCGTTCGGCAGCTTGATGCTGCCGTTGTTGATGCCATCGGTCGTCGTCTTGACCAGGTCACTGTACTGCGTGTACCCCGGGCATAGCTCGAAACGCTGGATGTCCGGCACTTCGACGCCGTGATAGACCGGGTGCGCCGGGATTGCCTTGTTCTTGAAGTCCTTGATGATGCCGACCACGTCGGCGGCCGCGTTCAGAATTGAGTCACCGACGACGAAGGGCGCCTGGTCGCAGCGCGGGAAGATGTTCGACGCAGCATGGGCATCCTTCTTGGAATCCTTGATCGCCTGCAGCACCCCGGGGAAGCCGGCCGCCAGGTAGCCGTAGAAGACGTCAGCGCCATTAGCCAGTTGAGCCGACGCGGCGGCAGCGCCCTTCTGCGGATCGTTGAAGCTGCCGACGATGGTGCTCTGCAGGGTGATCATCGGGTCGACGGACTGCAGCCCGGCCTTGAACGCATCCGAAGCTTGAGTTGCGGGTGGGATCTGCTCACCACCGATGAAGCCGGCCTTGTGCGTCTTTGTCAATTTCGCCAGCACGACCCCGGCGATATACGCTGGGACACCCTCGCGCACCCCGTAGACGTGGAGGTTCGGCGCATTCGCGGCCGTCTCCCCCTGGATGATGACGAATGTGACCTTGGGGAACTGTGGCGCAACCTGGACGCCGGCCTGGGCGAACTCGCCGCCAACGCCGATGACCAGCTCGTTGTCCTGGGCGAGGCTGGTCAGCGCATTGACGCGCTGGTCGGGCGTGACCGCCTGCTCCACTAGCGAGCCCTTGATCCCGAGGTCTTTCTCCGCTTGCGTCAGTCCCTGGTAGTGGGCCTGGGCAAAACCACCGTCGTTCTTCGGAGCGGCTAGCGCCATGCCGACCTTGGTTGGGCCGGAACTGGACGCCGATGCCCCGGTCGACGCCGAGCTACCGCACGCGGCCAGCAAGAGGCTGGCGACAAACAGCATCGCGGGGACCCTTATACGCAACCCAAACACTCCCTCTCCTTTGCTCCCCATACCCGCTCTGGAGCTGCGTCTGCGCGCAGCAAGGCACGATCATACGATCTTGAGCACCACCTTGCCAAATGTCTTGTCGGAGCGAAGCAGCCCGTAGCCGTCGCGCATTTCGTCCAGCGAAAGGACGGTTTCCACCACCGGTCGGAGCGCTCCCGAGGCGAACAGTGGGCTGAGGTCGCGGGCGAAGGCTGAAACCGCCTCCTCCTTCTCCGCCTTCGGCCGGTGCCGCAGCGTGGTGCCGCGAAGCGTGAGCCGTTTGTTCATGAAGGTCCGGAGGTTCACCTCGGCCAGGTCGCCGCCGATCGTGGACAGCATAACGATGACGCCGCGCCGCGCCGCGGCCTCGATGTCGGCCGCCAGGTAATCGCCCCCGACGAGGTCGAGGACAGCATTCATACTGCCGGCCACCGGCCGCATCAGCTCGGTGAGCTGCGCCGCGTCGACCTCGCGGGGAATCTCGATCGCGATATCGAGCCCGAGCTCCCGGGCGCGCGCGAGCTTCTGCGGACTGCGCGCCGTCCCGGCGACCTGGCATCGTTTCGCCTTGCCGATCTGCAGCGCCGCCGTGCCTACCCCTGAACCGACGGCGTGGATGAGGACCTTTTGGCCATCGCGCAACCCACCACTGGTGAAGAGCGCATCATGCGCCGTGATGAACGCCTCCGGAACCGCGCCCGCCAGGACCAGGTCCAGGCGTTCAGGGATGACGGCGCAATGCACCTCGGCTGCGGCCACGAATTCGGCCTGCGCCCCGCCGCCAACCAGCCCGTAAACGCGATCGCCGACCTTCAACCGTTTCACGGCTGGCCCGATCGCCTCGACGGTTCCGGCGAACTCCATGCCGGGGATGTCCTGGGGCGAGTCAGCCGGAGCCGGGTAGCCGCCTGCCAGCTGCCAAAGGTCGCCGCGGTTAAGCCCGGCCGCCGCGACCCTGACGAGCACCTGGTCATCGACCGGCTTGGGGATCGGTCGTTCGGCCAGCTCCAGCTGGCCCTCGCTTGGAATCGTGACGGCGCGCATCAGATCGCCCGCTCCGGCGCCGGCCGAATCAGCCGGCCGGCGACCTCGCCCACCGGCTCGCCGTCGCGCATGATGACCCGGCCCCGTAAGACGGTCATCGTGATCGCGCCCCGGCATGGCCGACCATGCCAGGGCGAGATCTTCTGCTTCGAGTGAAGCCGCTCATTGCGAATCGTCGTCGTCGCCGACGGGTCCACGATCGTGAGGTCAGCGTCCGACCCGGGCTGGATTGCGCCCTTCTGCGGGTACAGTCCGTAGAGGCGGGCCGTTCCCTCGGACAGGACGAGGGCAAGGCGCTCCGGCGAGGTGCGCCCGCGGACCATACCGTCCACCATCAGCGGCCCCAGCGTCTCGACCCCGACGTTGCCGGCCGGTTGCTCCCCGAGCGGCAGCCGCTTCTGCTCGACTGTGTGAGGCGCATGGTCGGAGCCAACCGAGGTGATCACGCCGTCCTCTACGCCCTGCCAGAGCGCTTCCTGATCGCCGAGCTGGCGCACGGGCGGATAAACCTTCATCATCCCGCCGAGCCGAGTGTAGTCCTGGTCAGAGAGCGTCAGGTACTGTGGGCAGGTCTCCGCGCTCAGCGGCACGCCGGCCTGCCGCGCCTGGCGCACCAGGTCGACCCCCCGCGCCGACGACATATGCACCACGTGCACCCGGCATCCGGTCGCGCGCGCGAACTCGGCAGCGAGCGCGATCGACGCCGCCTCCGAGACCTCGGGACGCGCCCCCAGCAAGTCCGCATAGCTCTGGATCGGGTGCCCGAGCTGCCATTGTGCTTCCTCGAGCAAGCCGCGGTCCTCACAATGTGCAGCAAGCAGGGCACCCATTCGCGCGATCTCCTGGCAGAGCCGGAGCACCTCACCATTCCCCGGTGGCATGATCAGCTCCGCTGGCGCGTATTCGGCAAGGTTGTAGACGAGTTGCTTGGTCTCGCGATGCAGTGCATAGCCCCAGAAGAGCTTGAAGCCGACGACCCCGGCTGCCAGTAGCGAGGCCAGCTGGTCCAGGTTCTGCACCCCGAGCGCCAGTCCCCAAAGCCCAAAATCGACAAAGGCCACCCGACCGTGATGGTTCGCACGCTCAACGAAGGTCGCGGCGTCGGCCACCGGTGGGATGGCGTTCGGCATCTCCAGTATCGTCGTGATCCCGCCCGCGGCGGCGGCCCTTGTCGAGTGAGCGAAGTCCTCCTTTTCCGGAAAGCCGGGATCGCGCGAGTGAACGTGCGGATCGATGAACCCTGGAAAGACCAGCTTGCCGGTGGCATCGATCTCCTCATCGACACGACCACCAGTGCCCGGTGCCTCGACGGCAACCACACGCTCGTCTTCGACCCGGACATCCGCGCGCCGTTGGCCCTGCGGGGTGACGACCGTCCCGCCGCTAACTCGAAGCGAGGACATTATCGATCCGAAGGATCGATTGGTACAGAACATCGGCGCCTTTGGCGATGTCGGCGACGCTGGTCCACTCTACTGGCACATGACTGGCGCCGTCCTTGCTGGGGACGAAGATGATGGCGGTGGGGGCGATGCTGGCCATGATCTGGGCGTCGTGGCCGGCGCCGCTCGGCATGAAGCGCCAGTCGAGATTTAGCTCGCTGCAGACCTGGCTGACCGCCCGACGAAGCCACATCGACAGGACCACCGGCGAGGTGTCCGCGATCACCTCAGCCTCGATCGCGACGCCGCGGCGATCGGCGATGGTGCGAGCCCGCTCCGCGATCTCGCGCGCCGCTCGGCGCAGGCGGTCGCTGTCGAAGTCGCGGATGTCGAGGCGCATGTCGACCCGCCCCGGGATGGTCGTGATGCGGTTCGGATAGACGTCGAGGACACCGACGGTGGCCCGCGTCCCTCGATAGGTGGGACCGTTGGCCAGGGCCTCGACGGCGAGGGTGATCTCCGCGGCCGCGGCCAAGGCGTCGGCCCGGTGCTGCATTGGAGTGCCCCCGGTATGTCCGGCGCGGCCGGTCACCGTCATCCGCAGCCGGGTGCTGCCGGAGACGACATCGACCAGTCCAATCGGCCGGCTCTCACCCTCCAGGATCCGTCCCTGCTCGATGTGCACCTCGAGGAAGGCGGCGAGGTCATCGCGATTCCATCGCACGTCGCCTAACCGCAAGGGGTTGAGCCCGATGCCCGACATCGCCTGCTCCAGCGTGATGCCCTCGGCGTCGCGGATCCGCGTCAGGTCGGCTTCGGTCAGCATCCCCGCGATCGCCTTGCTGCCGATGCAGGGCTCGCCGAAGCGGGCGCCCTCTTCGCACGCGAAGATCATCCCCTTGAGCGGGTGCTCGGTGGCCGCATGGCCCTCGGCCAGCAGGGTCATCACCTCAACCATCGCGACGACGCCGACGATGCCGTCGAACTTCCCGCCGTGGACCACACTGTCGAGGTGCGAACCGAAGGCGATGGCGGGTTTGTTCTCCGCGGCCCCGAGTCGCAGGGCAGTGGTATTTCCAATTGGATCGACGCTGATCGCGAGACCAAGATTTTCAAGCCAGCCGCCGACTAGCTCATGCGCGTCTCGCTCGTTCTTCGTGAAGCCCACTCGCGAGATCCCGGCGGTCGGATCGGCGCCGATCTCGGCGATCTGCCGCAGCATGTCGGCGATCCGCTCCTGGTCGGCCTTGGGCGGTGGCTCGACGGCGCGCGTCGGCAGGATTGCCACCGTCCTTAGCGCCCTTCCAGCTGCGTCAGCGCGGCAACCATCATCAACTGGCCGCCGACTCGTGCCAGCAATGCCTTCGCGGCGTCGATCAACTGGCCGTCAGTCGCGGCTTCCGAAACCAGCACCGCGTTCGCCCCGCTCGGAATCGGTGCCGAGGATGTGGCCAGACCTTCTTCATCGTAGATGCGAATAACGGGAATGCCCAGCTCGCGACCAACGATGTGGCCGAGGACAGCATCCTCCGTCGTCTGGCCGACGAGAACGACTGACGGCCGTTTGCCGTCGACCCGCCTGGCGAGCTCGACGCCGAGCTTCTCCGTGCCGACCGGGTCGCTGGTGTCCAGCCTCATAAGCCGAGTTCCGCCCGGCGAAACAGCGAACTCACGTGGAACCCGGCCGCCGCCAGCTTCTCGCTGGCCCCCTCATCCCGGTCCAGTACTGCCAGGATGCCGAGGACCTGCGCGCCGAGGCCACCGACTTCCCGTGCGGTGCGCAGCGCTTCCGACCCGGTGCTGATCACGTCCTCAATGACCGTGACCCTTTCGCCCTGGTACAGCTCGCCAGCCACCAGCGTCTGGCCGCTGCCGCTCCGATGCTTCTTGACGATTACAAAGGGCAGCCCGGTCTCCAGCGCCAGCGCGGTCAGGATGGGGACGGCCCCCAGCTCGGGGCCTGCGATCCGATCGCTGTTGGCTGGTACTAGCTCCGCCAGGAAGGCGGCGAGCCGACGGAGGATGCCCGGCTTGGTCTCAAACAGGTACTTGTCGAAGTAGTAAGAGGTTGCGACACCCGAGCTGAGCAGGTAGTCGCCTCGCAGGTAGCCGGCATTGACCAGGTCCCGCCCGAGTTCCTCGAGCCGCTCCTCGCGGTCGGGGAAGATTTTCCAGCGGTCGATCATTCGGAAGCTGCAATCGTACCCTTTCTCAACCGGCCCTGCCGCAACGGGACCCGCGGCAGGCTTCTACGGGATTGAGTGGGTCCGACCCGAACGCAGGTATAGCTTCGCGTGAAGTGTGTGCCGCAGAAAGAGCTTTTTCGCGCCGCTAGCCCCCAGGCAGCCGGCGCCACCCCCGGGCGGCCACCACACCAGGTCCACCCGGCGACATGGCGTGAATTCAACGTCGGCCACTGACGCGGATCGACTCGAGCCCCGTTAGAGTTCTCTGAAACGAAATGGAATTCGATAGGCTCCTTAGCGTTTGGTGGCAGCCCAAGGCGCCCGACCGCGAATACACGGGACAAATATCCCGTGATCCTGATGGCGCCACGGCCATCGAGCTTGCCGGCACCCTAACAGGCAGCCTGTTTCCGATGCACGACCCCGAACCGGAGCTCCTTCATGGCCTCGGCAAGAAAGGGCCGCTGTTCACCTCCCGAAGGCTCACCAGGTCCGGCGCCGGCATGGGAATGCCCGGTTTTGCTACGGAAGTCCTGCGTCCCTTCTCCTTGATTGTTGGTGCCCACGTCGACGAAGAGACGATCTACGATCAGGCGCTCCTTCAAGCCACCTTCCTTTCTGACTGGCTTCAGGAGAGCGGCATACAGATACAAGTACGGCCCGGTACCGACGCCCAAAAAGGCTCCGCTGCGGTGAGCTACCAATGGCCCACCGCCAGGACGTCCGAGATAGCACCCGATGCCACTGTCGCGACCTGGACCTCCCACAAAGGAGAGCCTCGGCGCTCTGGCTACGCGATCAACGAGGACGTGGCTCTCAAGATCAGCCTCGGGGCGGCAATCCCCGTTGACGATCTGATCCGGGACTACGTCACGCCTCTGTTAGATCTCGTCTCCTTCGGAACACGCCGTAGCAATGCGGTCGACCGGGTCACGCTGCGCAGCCCCTGGGTTACGCGAGTGGTCGACGGCAAGTCCGAGCGTGAGGACCTTGAGTTCCTCACTGAGTGGATCGCGAAGCCGGTGCAAAACCCGGAGCGGCCACTCCCTCATCACATGAACTTTGCCGTTGGTGACGCTCCGATGGGTTTTGATGAACTTGTCCGACGGTGGTTCACCCTTTATCAGGATCTGCGACCGTGTCTGGCTCCATACTTCGGCCTCGTCTATGCGCCTCCGTCGTATGTTGATCTCCGGCTAGTTTCGATTTCGCAAGTCCTGGAGGCCTACCACAGGGCGTCCAAACTGCCCGGCGGAGCGATGTCGAAAGAGGAGTTCGCCAAGTTCAAGAAGGCTTTGCTCGATGCATGTCCAGCACCGCAAAAGGAATTCCTCGAGAAGAAGCTCGGCTACCTCAACGAGTTAAGTCAAGTCGAGCGAAACAAACCAGCTACTCGATCGTGCCAAGGTCGCGCTCCGCCGTCTCCTACCAACCCGGCCGAACTTTTCCGTCGACTTCATCGATGCACGCAATGCCAAAACGCACCCTGAAGAGACCAAGACCCAGGTCGACGGT